>WOR8_10000927_pt1 | contig 48309 bp, 52 predicted proteins | sample DeeMarSeWOR38_10_FD_19890 | JGI IMG/M metagenome (IMG submission 19890)
TCCTTATTAACGTTAAAATATAGATAAAAAGTTATGATAAAACATAACATATGTTACAATTGTAACAAAGGGCCAGTGGTCTAGTGGTTATGACGTCGCGCTTACAACGCGGAGATCGCCTGTTCAATTCCGGCCTGGCCCATAATTAAATATTATAATATTTAAAAAAGTTTAAGAGGATGCAAATATGAGTAAAAAAATATTGTTTTCTTTAGAGAATTGTATGAAATGTACTCAAACAAAAGAACTATTGTCTAAAAGAGATGATATAAAAATTGTAACCTATCCTCATGAAATAAATGATTGGATTGATGAAGATTTAAATGAAGCAAAAAATCATGATGTTTTTGAGGATTTACAAAAAACAGCTCCTATATTATGGATTGATGGGGAAAAAAAAATCGGTTATCTTAGAATTAGAAAATGGTTACAGGATAACAAGTAGTTAGTCCATTTCTTTTTCAAAATCCTTTAAAATTTTTTTTATATGATTATACCAATCGTTAATACATGATTTAATTTCTTTTCTAACTTCTTTTGCATTTTTAAATATATAAAGGTGGTAATATCCCCCTTTTTCAATTGTTTTTGTTGTTTTTGTACATAAATTGCAATATGTCAATTTCTGTAAGGATCTGTAGACATTACTGCGTTCCTTACCTAGTTTTTTTGCTAAATCATCTGCCCGCGATTCTTTTTCTTCTTTCAGTTTTTTATATACTTCTAAATCAAGAGAGTTTAAATCAAAGACATATTGCAGTATATCCTTACAACAGATTTTTTCGTAATTTTTATTAAATTTCATTGTTAGCTTAGGATATTTATTACATCTTTATAATGGTTGTGTATAATTTTTGCACAAACGTTATATATGACATTTAATATTATCTAATATAAATGGATGAACTTGAAGAAATAAAAAAAAGGAAACTTGAACAAATGAAAGAACAATATATGAAAGGAGATAAAAATATGAGTGAAAATCTACCTAATTCGCCGCTAGAAATTACAGATGCTGATATTGATAATGCAATTAATAAATACGAAACAATTGTAATTGACTGTTGGGCGCCCTGGTGTGGTCCTTGTAGGATGGTTGCACCCGTAATTGAAGAACTTGCAAAAGAACTTCATGGAAAGATTGTATTTGGAAAACTTAATGTTGATGAAAATCCTGGTACATCAACTAAACACCAAATAATGAGTATACCTACTCTTCTTGTATTTAAAAATGGAAATTTAGTAGATAGACTTGTTGGTGCTTATCCAAAAGAAGAACTTAAAAAGATGCTTGAAAGATATTAATATTCTAATGTAATTATCATATTTAGGTATTTGATTATGAAAAAAGAATTAATAACGGTATTTTTTTTAATCTTATTATTTTCTTTTTTATCAGGTTGTTTTGATGCTACTAAAAAATCAAGTCAAAAATCTACTCCATCAATTAATGTTTTTATTTTTGGTTATGTTGATAATATAGAAGGGGAAAATTTAGAATTTATTAACATTACAGTTTATAATTCAAAATATAATTGGCAAAATCATACAATCACAAACGAAACTGGTTATTACCGATTAGGATTATTTGCTGGATCTTTTACTATAACTATAGATCATATAGATTATGAAGAACAATTTATTAATTATGATTTTATAGAAAATGAAAAAATATGGAAAAATATTACTGTAGAAGATGTAAACAGAGAAGAATTTTATTTTACTAATCTTAAAGGAGATATAGAAAATTTAAATGATTACCGCGGGAAAGTTGTTATTTTAGATTTATGGGCTACATGGTGTAATCCTTGTCATGCGGTTATGCCAGAACTTAAGAAAATTTATGATCATTATGGCAGAAATGATTTAGAGATTATGTCTGTAAACATTGATTATCGTGAAAATGTACAATATATACAAAGTTTTATAGATTGGTTTGAGGAACAATATAATATTGAATTAAATTGGATATTTGGGCGTGACGAGGACAGTATTTTAGAAAAATATATGAATGAGGGTGCGATTCCCACTCTTGCTGTATTTGACCAAAAGGGGAGATTGTATTATAGAAAAGCTGGTGTACATGCTTATAAAGAAATCCCTGCTGGATTTCCTGAAAGCACACCAACACTTGCCCCTATAATAGAGGAGTTAATCAGCTAAAGTTGGAGGTATTAGAATATGAAAAAGATATTAACCGCCACGATTGTACTATTAGGCTTGTGTTTAGCTAGTGCTGTCGTCAGTGCTGAACCAGTAGTTGAAGATGTAACAATAGTTCCTGCACAACCAAAAGTATTGGATACAATTACAGTAACTGCAACAATAACTAGTGATGAGGAAATAGATGAAGTAACATTTAGAATAAAAGAATGTGATGAAACTTTGTGCATGCAAACTGAATCTCATGAAATGGATTTAGTGGATGGGGAATATACTGTAACAGATGAATTAACATTTGAGGGAGCAACTTACTTTGGTTATCAGTTTATTATCACAAGCAACGGAAATGAAACAGAAACAGATTTTGTAAATGTAACTTTACAACCTGCTGATAATGGAGGAACAAATGGCGGAAATGGTGGAAACGGTGACGATGGCGGTCTTCCTGGATTTGAACTAATTCCACTATTTGTTGCAACTTTAATTGTGATATTTTATTTGAGAAGAAAGAGATCAGAATGAAATTTCAGTTGAAACGTCTCTGGTTTCAAATTCTCACTTTTTTTTCTGTTAACCTAGGAGCCATTGGTCTAAGAACTGGATTTTGTTACCCTTTGTTTTATTGTCATGCATGTCCTGCGGCAACATCTGCTTGTCCTTTGAGGGCAATGGAAAAAAGTGTTTATAAGGGAAGTTCTGCTCTGGATCAACTTTTATATCCAATTTTAATTTTGGGATTTTTTGGAACTGTTACAGGAAGAGCAATTTGTGGATGGGCATGTCCTATTGGTTTACTTCAAAGAGCAACTAGTGGTCCGGCAAGAAAACTAAAGAATTATTCAATTGTTAAAAAACTTGGCAGATATAGATTTGAACCTTATTTAAGGTATACAAAATATTTTATGCTTATAGGTTTTGTTTTTATTACTGCGGCATATTTTGGATTTATGTTTACAGATATTTGTCCAATAGGTGTTTTGACAGGTACAATTCCTATAATTATTTTAGAACCATATAAATTTGTACCAAGTTCTTTCTTTTGGCCAGCAATTGCAATATTTATTTTATTTATCATATTGATATTTATTATTGAACGCGGATGGTGTAGGTATTTTTGTCCGATAGGCGCTTTTCTTGCACCATTTAATAAAGTAAGTATGTTACATATTGATGTTGATCAGGAAAAATGTGTTCATTGTAATCTATGTGCAATAGAGTGTCCAATGGGTATTGATGTTGCGAATATGTACAGAGATCCTGAATGCATACTTTGTGGAAAATGTGTAAATGTGTGTCCAAGAGATGCAATAGCATATGGGAGGTTTTAAATGAAAAAATTTTTTGCAGTTCAAATGAGCCTTCTAATAATTATTTCTATTTCATTTACTGGAATGCTATATTATACTGATATTTATGAAAAAATACAAGGAGGTATTGTTGAGGTATTATGTCTAAGCTGTATTAAATTATACCCATTAACATCTGCAGATTTTACTTTTCAAACAGGGACAGGAGAACCTCATCCAGATTTTATTTGGGAAAGTCTAAAAGATGGACCTATTTTTCTTCATTATAGCGAAGATGCTTGTGCAGCATGTGATGTAATGTTTCCATCAGTTTTAAAATTTTTACAAGTAGAACCTGAAAAAGATAAATCATATCATAAACTTACATCCTTTAAAGATAAGCCCGTTCATTATTATTATGTTTATTTGGATGACGAAGCAACTTCAGAAGTATGGTTAAATACTTTTGGAATTTATGATAAAGATCATATTCATGGTCTACCAATGTTCAGTATTGTGACAATTAACTATGCTCATAGTGGAATAATAGAACCATATTACACAACTTTATATGGACAATTCAAGGATAACGATGAGCAAAGAATAGAATTTTTTGGTGATTTAATGGATGAAGCATTTGTTTTATATGATGAAAACCTACCTGGGTTTATAAAATAAGTTAATTTATAAATTAAATTAAAAAAAGAAGAATTATGAAGGAAGAGTTCCTTCTATTTAGAGTTCACCACTTTTAATCTTTTCTTTTAATACTTCAAATTGCTCTTTTGTTAATGTACAAATATTATCTTTCTCACCAATAATAACCTTATCTTCACGTACATCAACAACTGGGCATTTGTTAGGTATGCAGAAATCACCAATACATAATGATACTTTCATCTTGTTATACCTCCCATATTATTTCATTTAACATATGTTAACACTTATAGTCTTAAATAATTTTTGCTAAAATAAGATATTTATTATTAAATATTAAAGTATCTTAGAATTTCCTCTTAAGCATATCCTGTTATTTTAAGCTTTTTCATATCTAATTTTTGGATAACTCTTGGCTTTTCTCTATCTATTTTTTTCACTTCTTTTGTGATAATTTCTACATTTTTTCCAAGTTTTTCTTTTAAACCTTGTCTTAATACAGAAAATATCTTTTCAACAGATGGACCAATATTTCTTTGTTTTTCATCAATTACAACCTGTAATTCAATTTTTTTTAATGAGTGTTGAATAATTATTGCATCTTTTAATTTATTTGTCTTTAATTCATATAAAACCTTACTAAATATTTCCCCGAAGGAAGCAGGTAGAATTACTCTTCCATCAGGTGAATATAATGAAATATCATCTCTACCATATATTCTATCTATCAATTCACCTGATAATCCACAACTACAGGTCTTTTTTGATGGAGCTACAATATCATTAATTGCATCATATCTTATAATAGGGGTGCCAATACCATAAAGCTTGGTCAATAATATTTTTCCTGCTTCCCCCGATTCGACAGGTCTTCCTTCTTTTAAATATTCTAAGTATACTAGATCTGACATAACATGATAATTTCCATTTTTACATTCAAATGCAATTGACCCTGATTCTGTGGAACCATATGATTGAAAAATCGTTGCATCAAATGATTTTATCAAAAATTCCTTTAAAGAATTTGTTAAAGGTGAACCCGTTGTGGCAATTACCTTTGGAGAAATGTCTTTTCCAAACCCTTTTTCTTTCAAAAGGGCTAAATGTCCAAGCATTCCTACATATCCGCCAATAAACACAGGTTTAAATTTATTAATTTGTTCAATTACTTTTTCTGGGGGATCATTTGTATTTAACCATTGTAAATTTTTAAAAAAAAGTTTAGAACTAAATCTTGGTTGAATACCTTTATGAATATATCCACTTTCAACTGTGTGTGGTGCAAAATCTGCAATAATTGTTATTTTATCCTTTCTCCAATCTATACCATGTTCCCGGATAGATCTAACATAACCAAATAAACCAGCAATAATGTCAAACATATCAACATATATAGAAAGAGATTTTCCTGTTGTTCCGGAAGTTGTTATTTCAATTAGTTTATTTTTATTTACTTTTGATGAAACAATTCCGTCCGGATAATATTTTTTAAAATCATGTTTAGAAATCATTGGGAGCTTATTGATATCACTTATTCCTCTAATATCTTCTGGGTGAACGCCCTCTTTTTTATACTTATCATGGTAAAGTGGCACAGTATAAGCAAATTTTACCATTTTTCTAAGTCTTTTATCTTGATATTTCCTCAATTTTTCATCATTTAATCTTCGCAATCTGTTTATTTCAAAAAAATAACTTTTTAGAACCTTTAATAGGAAAATTGGATTATTAAACGAATTCATTTTTACCTCAATTTTGTTTTGTTAATCATGATTACTTATTTATAGGTTCCTTCTTATATAATGGCCGAAAATGAACATTCTTATAATTGAAAATTTTTGGTTAGGTGGAAGAAAAATTAGACTTACTGAGAAACTATTGCTAAATACATTTTCAATTCTTCCAACATTATTTGCTCGCCAATTGGCAGCCATTACACCAAAAAAATATTCTGTTGAGGTTGTTGATGAAAGATATAATACTATAAATTTTGATGAAAATTATGATATTGTTTTAATAAATTTTAACCTTTCAAGTGTTCCTCGAGCTTATGAACTAACAGATATTTTTAGAAAAAAAGGAATTCCAGTTGTACTCAGTGGATGGTACCCTTCTATTATGTCTGAGGAAGCAAAAGAACATGCAGATAGCGTTTTAATAGGTCGGAATGAAGTCAATTGGCTTGATTTATTAAATGATTTTGAAAAGGATAAATTAAAACCTTTTTATGGACCTAAAGATTATGATAAATCTTTAAAGATTCCACCAACAAATGTTGAACTTCCTGGAATTGTTTTAACAGGTGCTATTGAAGCAACAAGGGGATGTCCTTACAAGTGTGAGTTTTGCCCTGAAGCAAATACGATTGGTGGTTCACAATATTTTACAAGACCTGTTGATGACGTAATAAATGAATTAAAATCCATTCCTCAAAAAACTATAATATTTTATGATAATTCATTAACTATTAATGCAGAATATAGTAAAAATTTGTTTAGAAAAATGATAGGACTAAATAAAAAATTTTTTTGTAATGGAAATATTGATAAACTAGCAGAAGACGAAGAACTTGTTAGACTTTCTAAAGAGGCAGGATGTGTGTCATGGTTAGTTGGATTTGAATCAGTGTCTCAAAAAACAATTGATAAGATTGGGAAGAGTACAAATAAAGTGGAAAAATATTTCAAGGCTGTTGAAAACATTCATAAGAATAAAATGGCTGTGATCGGTTCCTTTATTTTTGGTTTTGACACAGATACAAAAGATGTTTTTAATGAAACTTTGAAAATGATAAAGGATTTAAGGATTGATTTAGCTGATTTTTGTATTCTAACACCTTTTCCAGGTACACCTCTTTATGATAGACTTGATAAAGAAGGTAGATTGTTTGAAAAAAATTGGTCAAAATATACAATGAGAAATGTTGTATTCAAACCAAAAAATTTTACACCTGAAGAATTGATTGATGGTGTAAAAAAGATGTATATTGAATTTTATTCAACAAAAAATACAATAATTCGGATTTTTAGAAGTCTAAAACTAGGTATATATCCATTTTTTTTATTATTGGCAAGAAACGCAATAGCTAATATGAACAGTAAATTTCTATACGTTTCTCAAACAAAAAAATAAAAGTTTTTAGAAGAAAATTGTAAAGATGTCGATTTCAGCAGAATTTTCTTTTTCTTCTAAATCGTATGCGGTAACCTTAATTTTGTGTTTTCGAGGTAATATTTTTCTAAATGACCCTGATTTATCTATGCTATATTCATAAGGTTCTTCATCATCTGTAAATATTAATTCATCATCAAAGTAAAAATCAACTTTTTCAACTCCAGTTTCGTCTTCCACTTCCACCTTAATATCTATTTTTCCTATCATAATAGTCTTTTTGTTTAAAAGCAGTATAAATTTAAATTTAGGTTTACCTTTGATATGTAACAAACCAGATTCTGGTAATGTAATTCCTACAAGAGGTGGGAGATTTCCTCCTTCTACGACCTCTGTACCAGCAACATTGTCTGCAAAATGGGCATTAAATTCGTGTTTATCTCCATCTCTGTCAAGATCGTCTGGATCTGAGTATCTTTTAACTTCTTTTGAATTAAAAACTGCTGCATAAATCATGAGATTTTCTTGGTCTAATTCATCTGTATTTATTGTTATTGTTTCTGAAAAATTTAAAATATTATTTGAAGCTATTTCTACATTTTCATCAGTAATAAAACTGTGAGAACCAAAATGATATGGTTTTTTACTTGCGTCTAACCAGTTTGTAGAGATAATCTCTGCTAAATAAATGCGTAAAATCCCTTTATAGGTGCTATCACCGTCATTTTTTATAACACCATTTATACTTACTTCACTGGTATTTTCATCCCATTCAGCACCAACATTTATGTAAACTGATGAAAAGTCTCTTGACATAGCTTCTTTTATGTTTTTTACCATTGTTGATTCTTCTGTTGCACCGCCAAATAGAGTTTTATAACCTCCATCGATATAAACAGATGGATATGCAAAGTTATTGTAATATTTATCAAGATACTCTCTTGTATCTGTTTGATCGCCAATTAGACTAATATAATAGAATGGATATTTTCCAGATTCATACAATTTATGTAATAATTTTCCAATTGCAACGCAGGGAACACAATCTTTACCGGTTGCTTCTTCAATAAAAACAAAATGTGTTGAATCCCATGGAAATTTTTCTCCATTATTATTGCCATTTCCATCATCAGTTTCGTTATCCTCTTCATCAATAATTTCATCAAAACCATCGGTTCTTTTAATATCGGGTTTATCTGCACATCTTGGTTCAGATAATAGAGCTACAGATAAAGAGGATATAACTAAAATCAGTACAATAATTATAGCTAAATTTTTTATTAATGGCCTCATATGATATAATTAGAAGTTATTGAATATTTAAATTTAACTGTTATTAATATAAGTAAAATTTATAATGAGATTTTCTGCCCTTTCTTTAAGGATTCTACTGATTTGTCAGCAATTTCATCAAGTTTATTTTTATCAAGTACTGCTTTTCGTGCTTTGATATTTTGTTCTTGTATTGCTTTTTTTGCTTCATCTCTACGTTTTCTTCTTTCGCCTCTAATTGAGATAATTTTTGATCTCATCTCATATGCTTTATCATGGACTTTTTGAGCTTCAGCTCTAAATTCAATGTATTGCTCATGCTTTTTATTTGACTCAGCAATAGATAGAGAAAGCTCATTTACAAGTTTAATAAATTTTTCGTGTTTCTTTTGATTTTCTTTATAATATTTCTGAACTAAGGTATGTTGTTCATCAGCTTTTTTAAAAAGTTCATCAATTGCATTATCCTTATCAGTTATCTCAATTTCTACGAGTTTCTGTTTTTCCATCAGTTTTTTTGTTTTCTTATATTCCTCTTTTTTCTCTCGTATCTTTTCGATTAATTCGTTTTCCTCTCCTGAACTCATTGGTACAGTTTCTTGTCTGTATTCAAGCATCTGTACATCTGCTTTTAGTTCTTCAATACGTAATGGTAGATTTTTAAAAACTTCACCTTTTTTCTTTCTTTTTGATTCAATAAGCTTTTTTGCTTCCTCTTGAAGCTTATTACGAATCTCTTTATGATACTTCATCTTTGTAACTAGTTCATCCCGCTCCTTTTTGATTATATCTGCCTGGTTTTTTAGGTCTTTTCTGCTTTCGTTGATCATATCTCGTTCTTCACGAATAGCTTTGGCCATATCATTAAGCTCATTTCTTTTTTCAATGTAAGCCTGATACTTTTTTTCGGCATCTTTTAACTGGTCTGCTTCTTTTTTATCAACAGGTTTGTTTGGCATAAGAAACACTAGATGTATCTACTAAATTGATACGCTGAATTACTTAACTACTATATTAACCTCATTTTTACCTTTTACGGCTATCCAAGGTATCTCAATTTCAGCATATCCTCTACGGGGAATAGTAATATCCTCTACTTTATTCTTTTCCTCCCCATTTACATATAAAATAATAGAAACATTATTTGCAGATACATTTCCAATATTATTAATTCTAAAAATTGTATTAACTCTATCTCCTTTTCTGAAATAATGTGGCCAACTGAATGCGCCTAAAATTTTAAGTTCCAAATTTGCTTCTTTTATAGTTGTAACAGTTGATAACTCAGCTTTCTTCTTTTTATTGATAGGCTTTACTGTAATTTTTACCTCTGCCCAATCGTCTTTTTTAATATAATCAGTAGTTTTAACAGTCATATCAATAGATTTTGTTTGTCTTGGTTCTAAATTTATGGTTTTAGAATCAACTGTGACTTCCCATCTATTAGAAGATGAATTTACTTCTTCTGCATTTATTTCATATGTTTGTTTTAATTTAGTTGGATTTATTATATTTAATTCAAATTCAGCTTTTTCTTCTGGATTAATTTCCTTTATTCTTTCAATACAAACGATTTCTACGTATTTCTTTCTGAGGAAATATATTAGAATTATCAAAAATAATAAAATTACAAATAATACAATAAATAATAAGAAGGGAGCGCCATAATCCCCTAGAGATTCGCTCAGACCAATATCTTCTGAAACAGATTCAAAATAATTATATAATTGTTCTAAAGCATTTGGACCAATAACTGTTGTTATTACCCTTATTGTCCATATTTTTTCTTTATCATGGTCTATACTTTCTAATGATGTAATATTTAGTTCTAATATATCAAAACAAAGTTCAGAATCTTCGGGAACAAATACTTTTACATTAAATTTAGTTGTATTTCCATTTTGAACTTCGACTGTTTTAGGGTCTATTTCAACCTTCCAGCCATGTTCTGAGATAGCTTCGAATTTATATTTATCATTCCAGAAGCCTGTATTTTTATTTGTAATTTTAAATTTATAAATTCCACTTGTTCCATGTTTTATTTCTTTATCAGCAGGAATCCTAATATCGATGTAATAGTCAACTGCATCATCAGATACATCAACATCTGCTTTTTCACTGACAAAACCAGTTTTTCCAGTAACATTAAAGAAAAGATCTATTTTATCTGTATCATATGCTGATGAAACGTTGTTTGTAGAGTTAACAAAAACAAATATTTTCTCACTACTATTTTCTTTTATTTGAATTGTTTTTGGATATTCAATACTCCAATCAGTTAAATCATCTGGATCTTCAGGAGTTACCTCAATTTTTAAGTTATCTTCTTTATATCTGCTAAAAATATCTAATTCAAACTTTGCACTTCCCCCTGGAATAACTTTTTTATCCTCCAGCTTATTTATTTGAATATTATCTGTTTCTGAAAACTTGAAGATAAGTGATGATGGAAAGTCTTCCGAATCACATAGAAGTTTAGCATTTCTTAAAGGATAAATTAAAGGTTTACCACTTGTTGTAACAATTAATTTTAATTTATGACCATTCCATATCTCTTTATCGCTTAAATCAAACTCAAAAATTGTAGGATTATATGGGCCACCAGATAATAACTCAAGCACATTTGTACGAGGAATCTTTTGCTCAACTGAAGCAATAACATTTTCGTCATCATAAATAGATGCATTAACAGTAATCTTCCTAAGAATTGCGACTTTTGGATAATAAACAAATAATTCTGCTGTGGCATTTTTTATTAATTTATTTCTAGAAAACGCAATATCACCCCATTGCTGAGGATCTGATGATAATGTGAATGTTGATTTTGCTTCTCCTTTAGGTTTATCTAAACTAAGAGTATTTTCACCTGTAAGATAATATGTAACTAACGTTTTATCCTCTTCTTCCGGTGGGACAATATTTAATTGGATATATGCAAGCCATGATGTAAACCATAATAGCCATTCCTCTGAATTAATCTCAGGTTCATAGGGATCTATAGAAAATAATCTAGTTGGCCATGTGAAAGCACTACCATTGGGTATCTCTTCCTCCATGCTGACTAGACCTTCAGTATCTGAATTTTCTTCATATAAAGCATTATGGAAATAAAGTTTTAGAGTTTCTTCTGAAGATATTGGAAATGTTACTGAAGATGGATAGTCCTCAGAATTATATACAAATGAAGTAGAAGAAAATGAATTTCCTAAACTTCCAAATTCTTCTGGAGTTACACCAAATTCCTCTGCAGTACCTAATATCTGCATTATAACATCACCAAACGCAACTAAATCTTCGTTTGCACTTTTATTTAAAAAATCTGCAACTTTTTGAGCTCGTGTTAGTAATTTATCTTCATATCTTTTTTCAATAATATTTCCAATAGGTTTACCACTCTGAATTATTTCAACTGTAAATATTAAAATGTCTCCATAACTTAGATTATATTCTAAGTCTTCTATTGTAACATTGAATTTCTGTACAGTCTCGCCAAATAATTCAGGTACAATATTTATAGAAGTATTTTTTATTTTTACTGGTAAAATTAGATTTTCATTATACGAATAAATAGATATCTGTAAATCATCCTTCCATTTTGTCTGCGTTGATATAGTTGTGGATAGATAAAGGTCAAATTTTATATCTCCATTAATTTCTAATGATTCATTACCTTTATATGAATACCATCCTGCTGTAGCATATGGATGTAAACCTGTTATCAATAAAAGAAGTTCTTCAAAACCTTCTTCATCATCGGCATTTACAGATTCAGTAGATATAATAAAAAGCGATAATGAGCTAGCAATTAACATAAATGCTATTAGAGTTGCTCTGAATTTTATGTTAAATTGCATTCTATTATCTCACCTTAATACTTAAGTTGGCACTATTTATATATAAATTTTTGTTTACAATAGTTACCATTTTTATTCATCAATCCCTTTCTCAACTATTTAAATAATATAATTTGTATTTAATAAATATTTTGATAATTTTTTAATTATAAGTATAAAAATATGAAGAATTTTATGAAAGATAACAAAAAATATACATTTAAAATAAAACAAACATTTATTATTGAATAATACATCTTAGAAAAAAGCACTCTAAATATCTAGGTGGTAAATGAGGAGAAATATCCCCCCAAAAACTAAAATAAACTGTATAAATATCCTTATTACACTTTTATTAATTGTGACAATTAATATAATTATGACAGATAATATAAATGCTGCAGAAGGGGAAACATTAGAAATAATTGCACCTGATGAAGTTAATGAAGAAGAATTTTTTTCAATAAGTGTAATGGATCCTGAAATTTTGGAAGATTCGCCTTGGCTAATAGATGTTGAGATTGAATTTAACGGACAATTTTATCAAATTAATGATACTGCTGAAGTATTAATTGAAGCTCCTCAGGTAAATCAAGATACAAATTATATGATAATAGCATCAAAGGAAGGATATAACCCATCAAATAAAACAATACTTATCCTAGATACAGAATTATACTCTTTAGTAATTTCTCATGATGATTATGTAGTTGATGCAGGTGAACGATTTTCTATTACTGTAACTAAAAATGATAAAAATGGAGATCCTGTAGAAGGTGTTATAATTGCAATACAAAGTTTTGGACAATCCTCGTATACTGATGATAATGGACGTGCATGGTTAACTGCTCCTGAAGATAGAGATAAAATTACTATAATTGCTTCCAAGGATGGTTATTTAAACGGACTAGTACAAATGGAAGTAAATATACCTCCAACTTTACTTGATTTAATAATTCGGAATAGGTATTTTACAATTCTTATAGGAACAATAATTTTGATTTGTGCAATTTTGTTTGTAAATCTTAAGCAAAAACTATCAGTTAATGCTAGAGCAAAAGAAATATCCAAAGAAAAAAGTGATGAAAAATATAAAGATAAACGAAGTATAGATAAAACAGAAAAAAAGTCTGAGAGTTATTATTATGACAAGGATACAATTAGAATTCAACCAAATAATGAGTCAAAGATTGAAGAAATTAGGATTTCAAGGCCTATGAAGGAAAAAGAAGTAGTTCCAGTTGTTGCTGAAGAAGATAAGACTGAAAAAATAATCAAGAAAAAAGAAATTCAAAAGCGTGACTATGATTGGTTTGAAGGAACAGAAGATATTAGATATGAAATTGATAAATTGACTGGAGAGGTCGATGAAGAAAGACTTGATAAATGGTTTGAGGGAGTAGATCATCATAAAGATAAAATATTTAAAAAAATGAAGAAAAAAGATAAAAAATAAATTTTTTATTTGAGTAGTTTTTAAATATTGTTTATTAATTAATGGAAAATAGAATGGCAAAGGAAAATAAGTTAATTAAGGAATTTTATGAACTAAAGGTTGATCAATTAATGGATAAAAGAGTATGGGATCTTCCATTAATTGAGGAAAATGAGGATATTCATCATGTTTTATCAATTCTTGGGGCTAGAAATCATATTTGGGTTATAAAAAATAAAGAAAATAAAGAGCTTATTGGTGTTATAACAGAACATGATGTATTATCAATTCTTGCACCAAAACATTTTCCATCTTATGTTTTTGGAATGCCTGATGTTAGATCAATTCAGCATGGTACTGCAAATACAGCTGGAGAAGTTATGGCAAGTAAGATAATTATGTGTGATCCTAATGAAAAAATAATTGATGCTCTAATGAGAATGGTAAAATTCAAGCTCCGAAGATTACCTGTTGTAAAAGATAAAATAATTGTTGGTGAACTTACACTTCATCAGTTAATTAGGAAATATTATAGTGCAACACAATATCATCCAATTCTGAATGATGGAGAAGGTTGATAGTTACGGAAGAATTTTTCAATGTATTATTATTGATAGCAATAGCTCTTATTTTTGCTAGAGTCTTAGGGTATTTATTTCATAAATTTAAGCAGCCTGCTGTAATTGGTGAAATTATTGCTGGAATACTTTTAAGTGGTTTAGGAGTATTTGTTCTTTCAAATCAAAATTATATTCTTTTTAATTATACAATTTCTATACCAAATATAAATGAACTTTTTAAATCACCACAATTTATATTTTTTGCTGAAATTGGAATTTTATTTTTGCTATTTATATCTGGACTAGAAACAAGTATATCAAAATTGAAAAAGACAGAAAAGGCATCATTATATGTAGCTATTGGAGGTGTAATATTACCTTTATTTTTAGGATTTTTATCAGGAATTTTTTTTGGTTACTCATTTACTGAAAGTGTAATAATAGGTTTGATTCTTACAGCAACATCTGTTGGAGTTACTGTTAGATCATTAATGGATTTAAATGTTTTAGATACAGAAGTTGGTGCAACTATACTTAGTAGCGCAGTATTTGATGATATCATTGGAATCATACTTCTAACATTTGCTATGGGAATTGGTTCTTTAATGGATGCTGTATGGATTGGTATAAAAATAGCAATTTTCTTTTTTATTTTTCTTTACATAGGATTAAAAATTATAGATAAAATTTTATTACTTGGTGAAAAATTACTGCTTCCTAAATCTTTTCTTAGTATAACAATTGCAATTCTTATATTATATTCTTTTTTTGCTTATGAATCTGGTATATCTGGAATAATAGGTGCATTTGTTGCCGGTGCTATTATTGGTCAAAATGTTAGGTCAAAAAATATAATTGATGATATAAAGGCTATTGGCTATGGGTTTTTTATTCCGATTTTCTTTGTTTATGTTGGGGCAAGTTTATGGAATGGTGGAGATATTGAAATATCATCATTTACTTCAATTTTTTTATTTATAATCATAATTATTTTTATGAGTATTATTGGAAAGATACTTGGATGTGGAATTGGAGCAAAACTAGCTGGTATGAGCAAAATAGAGTCCTTACAAGTAGGTGTTGGAATGATTCCTAGAATGGAACTTGCGTTAATAATTGCTACAACAGCACAATCTCATAATATTTTAATAGGTAATGTTGCTCATATAATTTTATTGACTACAATAATACTTACTATTGCAACATCACTAATCGCTCCATTTTTGATAAAAGCTACCTTTAAAAATAATGATTAATTATCAAAAATAATGAAATTTCTATTTGAATTATCAAAAGAACATAAAACAATTCCAACTGCTGAAATTATCGCATGCTTGAAATCTGAAGATATAAAATATTCAATTTTTGAATCAACTGATGATGTTTTTATTATTAAAACTCAAGCTGAAAATAAAAAATTAAAAAAAATTACAAATAGGTTATCTTACACATATTATATAGATAGATTTTTATTCTCATGCAGACCAAGTAGTAATGAGATAAAAAAACACCCAATTAAAAATAAAATCGAAACAAATGGCTCAATAGCAGTTAGGTGTAAAAATAGATCAAAAAAAATTGAATCTCAACAAATAATTAAATCTTTGGCTGAAATATATACTGCTGATAGAAAAGTAGAACTTGATAGTCCAGATATAGAAATTCGTAGTATTATATCTGATTCTAAAGTTTATGTTGGTCAAAAAATTTTTAAATTGAATAGAAAACAATTTGAAGAAAGAAAAGTTCAATTTCGCCCTTTTTTCTCCCCAATTTCTTTACATCCGAAAATTGCACGTGTAATGGTAAATCTTTCTTCAATAAAAAATAATGGTATTTTACTTGATCCATTTTGCGGGACTGGTGGAATACTTATTGAAGCAGGAATTATTGGAATAAAGATAATTGGTAGTGATATTGAACAGAAAATGATTGATGGATGTAAAAAAAATCTTGAATATTACAACATTAAAAATTATCAATTGTATAATTTAGACATTGGAGATATTGGTAAAAAGATCAATAAAGTTGATGCTATCGTTACTGATATGCCTTATGGAAAATCAACAACGACTAAAGGTGAAAATATTACTATACTTTACGAAAGGGCTTTTAAAAATATTTCAAATTTATTAAAAGAAAATGGAAAAGCTGTAATTGGACTTTCTAATAAAGATTTCATAACTATTGGAGAAAAATTTTTATCAATTGTAGAAAAACATGAATTTAGGGCACATAGAAGTCTTACTCGTCATTTTATTGTTTATCAGAAATGACCACAATGCTTTTACAATAAATTAATATCTCTATTTTAATGACGCAGCTGAAAATTATTTTCCTTGGAACTAGTGGAAGTTGGCCTACAATAAAAAGAAGTGCACCAGCTATTGCAATAAAAAGAAAAGGTGAGGTCATTCTTTTCGATTGTGGGGAGGGCACCCAGCGTCAACTTCAAAAATCAAAGTTAAGTTATATGCAAATTTCAAAAATTTTTATCACTCATTTTCATGGTGATCATTTTCTTGGAATACCAGGACTTATTCAAACTATGCAATTAAATGATAGAGAAATTCCATTGCATATATATGGTCCAAAAGGTATGAACAAACTTGTTAGTCAGTTAACCTCCTTAGGATATTTTACACCAAATTATGATATTATTTCTCATGAGATAGATGAAGGATCAAATTTGGATTTCAATGATTACTCAATTAATGTTTTAAGAGTAAAACATGGTGTACCAACAATTGCTTATTCACTTGAAGAAAAAATGCGTCCTGGAAAATTTAATAAACCAAAGGCTCTAAAACTAGGTATTCCAGAAGGACCACTTTTTAGTAAATTACAAAGAGGAGAAACTATAACTCTTGAAAATGGTAAAAAAATAAAACCAAATATGGTTCTAGGTCCCTCAAGAAAAGGTAGAAAAATTGTAGTATCTGGTGATACACGCCCAGTCGAAAAAATGATTGATTTTGCAAAAAATGCTGATGTTTTAATTCATGAGGCAACATTTGATTCATCTTTTGAAGATATCTCAAGTGACTATGGACATTCAACTGCAAAACAAGCAGCAATAATTGCTAAAAAAGCAAATGTAGATAAATTACTTTTAACCCACTTAAGTCCAAGGTATTTAGATAGTAGTTTAATACAAAAAGAAGCAAAAGATGTTTTTAAAAATTCATATGCTGTTAAAGATTTTCAAGAAATCGAAGTTAAAATAAAAAATTAAATGCCTTAATTTTTATTCATCAGGTTCTTTTTTTAAAACTGAACTTAGACATTGGCTTAAGCTCTTTTGAGCTTCAAGTTCAAATACCATAGGTGCATCTGATGCCCATCCTCCAAAGGCTTTAATTAATTCTCTAACTTCAACATCTTTTGCAGAAGCCCAATTATCCTTTTTCATTTGTTCATTGTCAATGTATGCAAATAAGTCATTTTTATTTTCATCATCTTTTGACTTTGTTACAAAAATATTAAATGTTGATTGGTTGCCGTCTTCATCTTGTTTATAAAAAATACAACTTTTAGAAGTAGATTGATAAATACCATATTTATGTGACATCTTTTTCCCTCCATATTTTTAAAAATTTATTTATGATATCTATTTTATGTTTTTAATAATAGCGATGTAATTTACATTTCATTTTACAAAATCATAATTTTATTAAGTAGTTCATACTATTATCTTTGGGATTTTTATGGAGAATCGTCCATCTTACGATGAATATTTTATGGAAATGGCTTATGTTGTTTCAAAGAGAAGTACATGTTTGAGAAGAAAGGTTGGAGCATTGCTTGTAAAAAACAAACATATTCTAAGCACTGGTTATAATGGTGCTCCAAAAGGACTTAGTCATTGTTCAGAAGAAGGATGTCTAAGGGAAAACATGGATATTCCCTCTGGTGAAAGACATGAGCTTTGCAGGGGTCTTCATGCAGAACAAAATGCAATTATTCAAGCAGCTGTTTTTGGAGTTTCAATTAAAGATTCAATATTATATTGTACAAATACTCCATGTGTTGTTTGTGTTAAAATGTTAATAAATGCAGGTGTTAAAGAAATAATATATTCAGGTGATTATCCAGATAGTCTGGCAAAGAAAATGCTTAGTGAAAGTTCAATTATTATTAGAAACTACAATAATAAAAATCTATCTGGAATTGAAAAAATAAGAAAAATATAAATACTCTCGAATGAATTACAAAGGCGAGGAGAATATGAAGCGAAAGAACTCGTTTGTATTAGATGAAAAAGATGACAAAGCTGTCCAATTATTTTCAGAACTAGGAATGCCAAAAAATCTAGCAAAAACTCTAATGTATATTTCTCAGGTTGATGAATGCAGATCTGCTGATGTAGAGCAAGGTGCTGATCTCCGACAACCTGAAGTTAGTGTCGCTATGCAGGAAATGCGAAGAAGAGGTTGGGCAAAAAAGAGGGATCTTAAAAAGAAAGGAAAGGGTCGTCCAGTACACATCTACAAATTGACAAAACCATTACCTGATATACTTAAAAACTTTGAAAATGAAAAAATGAAACAAGTTGAAACAATCAAAAACGATTTATCAGAGTTGCATAACTTAATCAAAGGATACTAAATTTCAATTTTTCATCATTTATGGCATTTGTTTAACTTTTCGTTTTTTATTATAGTATATGCTCCCTTTTTTATATCGGCGGTGTGATGTTGGAAAAAAGGGTTAAAAAATTATTTGACAATATCAGTAAAAAACCTGAAGTTATCCTTATTAAAAATGATTCGATGCCTTTCATAGATGATAATTTCTTTTATTTTACTGGATTAAATCATGGAATATTTGAAGGATCATATGTTATATTATTTCCAGATGGAAAAATTAAACTGATGGTACCTGAACTTGAAGAAGAAACAGCAAAAAAAACAAATGTAGAAATTAATGTTTATAAAAATCAAACTGAATTTAATGAAATATTAAAAAATTCAGTTTCTTCATTTAGTAAAATTGGTTTAAATTTCAATGGGATTTCCTTTAAAAGTTTTTTAAAAATTAAAAGTTTACTCTCAGATAGTGATTTTTTTGATGTTTCACAATCAATTGATAAGATAAGACTTGTAAAAGATGAAATTGAATTAAGATATTTAAAAGAAGCTTGTAATATTGCAGATATTGTTGCAAATAAAATTCCAGAGATAGTTAAAGATGGTATGTATGAATATGAACTTGCAGCAGAAATTGATTATCTTTTGCAAAAAAATGGTGCAGATAAATCTGCTTTTGAGACAATTTCGTCTTTCGGAAAAAATTCTGCTGAACCACATTATACTCATGGAAACATAAAGTTAAAGACAGGAGATTTTGTATTATGTGATTTTGGAGCCTGTTATAAAAAATATAATTCTGATATTACAAGAACCTTTATCTTTGATAAGGCAAGTAAAATGCAAAAGGAAATGTATGATGTTGTTTTAGAGGCACAAAGGATTGGTTTTGATGCTATAAAATCTGGTGTAAAGGCATCAAAAGTTCATGGTTTGGTTCATTCTTACATACAAACTTCTAAATTTAAAGATCGTTTCATTCATTCAACAGGACATTCTCTGGGTATATCTGTACATGATAGTAATGCAAGGCTTAGTTCAAATAGCGATATCATACTTAAAGAAAATATGGTATTTACAATTGAACCAGGTGTTTATATTCCAGATTTAGGCGGTGTAAGAATTGAAGATGATGTTCTTGTAAAAAGTAAAGGAGCAGAATTTTTAACCAAATCAACTAGAGATTTTATTGAAATATAATTTTTTGTATCCATTACCTTTTTATTAGGTTTCTTAATATGGCTTTTGAGTGATTCTAATGGGTTGGTATATTGATGTTGAATACATAAGAAAACAAGCAAAGATGAATAATGAATTTTTTGCTAGTTCACTTCCAATGATTGCTAGCGAAAATGTTTTATCACCACTTTGCAGAGAAATGCTTCTTACTGATTTTCATGGTAGGTATGCTGAAGGAACTCCAGGTCATAGATATTATGAAGGATGTAAATTTTTTGATAATGTTGAAGTAAAGGCAATGGAGCTTGCAAAAAAACTTTTTAACTGTAGTTATGCAGACGTTCGACCCACTGCTGGAACAACTGCAAATATTGGGATTTTAAAGGCTTTAATAAAACCCGGAGAAACAGCAGTAGTTCTAGATCTTGCAAATGGTGCTCATATATCATTTGGAAAGTGGGGAGGTGCTGGTGTTAGAGGTATAAATCTGGTCTCTTACCCTTTCAATGATGAATTAATGAACATTGATGTTGATGCAGCAGTTAAACTTATAAAAAAAGTAAAACCAAAACTTGCATTAAATGGGCGTTCTGTTTTTTTATTTCCTAGTCCAATAAAAGAACTTGCAGAAGCTGTTCATGATTTAGGAATATATCTCGTATATGATGCTGCACATGTTTTGGGACTTATTGCTGGTAAACAATTTCAAGATCCTTTAAAGGAAGGAGCAGATGTAATGAGTGGAAGTACTCATAAAACTCTACCAGGTCCTCAAGGAGGTATGATTGTTTCTAATCATAAAGGGGATACAGATGAGGATAAATCATTTTTAAGGAAATTGGGATTTGGGATATTTCCAGGTGTTACTTCTTCTTATCATCTCCATCATGTTGCTGCAAAAGCAATAGCTTTTGCTGAGCATCTTGAATTTGGTGAAGCATATGCAAAACAAACAATTAAAAATGCACAACGTCTAGCACAATCTTTGTATAATTCAGGATTCAAAGTGTTTGGAGAAAAACTAGGTTTTACCAAATCTCATCAAATACTTGTTGAGATAGGGCCTGGTAAGGGAAAAGTAGCTTCAAAAAAACTTGAGGATGCGGGTATTGTCACAAATATGAATACTATACCTGGTGATACCGATCCGTTAAATCCTTCAGGTCTAAGACTTGGCACACCAGAACTTACTAGAATCGGTATGAAAGAAACAGATATGGATAGTATTGCAGAATTTTTTAAAAGAGCATTATTAAAAAATGAGAACGTAAATAAAATAAGGTCAGATATAAAAGATTTCAGGAAGGATTTCCAAGAGTTACATTACTGTTATAACGAAGGATTTAGAGGTTATGATTATCATAAATTAGTTTAGAAATATGATTATTGCTCTGTCTGGAACACCTGGAACTGGAAAAACTTCTGTTTCTGAAGTACTAAGAAATAGAAATTTAGAGGTAATTGATTTTAACAAAGAAGCAAGGGAAAATAACTTTTTAATTGGAAAGGATATAAAAAGAGATTCAAATTTTGTTGATATTGAAAAATTCAACAAATATATTATAAAAAATTACAGTGAAAAAAAATTAATTATTATTGAAGGACATCTATCACACCTTTTAAAAATTGCAGAAAAAATAATTTTACTAAGGTGTCACCCAAAAATTCTAAAAAATAATTTAACAAAAAAAGGATGGAAAAAAGAAAAAATTAAGGAAAATATTGAAGCAGAAATTCTTGATATTATACTTTGTGAGGCTACTGAGATTCATGAAGAAAGTAACATCTTTGAAATAGATGTATCAAATAAATCAATTATTGAGATTGCAGATGACATTATTGATTTAACTAAAAATAATTTTAAAAACATGAAAAAATTCAAAATAGGAAGAGTTGATTGGTCTGAGGAAATACTAAAACAATTCTAAAAAGGTTGATCCATAATGGTACTTGATAACCAGAGAAAAAATGTAGATCCAATTCTTAATTCAATTGCAAGACGATTTATTAAAATAAATCCTAATTCTCTTTCTTGGCTATCCGTTCTTTTTGCTTTTCTTGCTGGTTTATTTTTTTATTTATCTTCACCAAATCTTGAATTAATTAATTTTTATCTTTATTATGCTGTTATTTTTATCTTTTTAAATGGTTTTTTTGATGCAATCGATGGGAAAGTTGCAAAATTATCAAATAAGACATCCAAGATGGGAGATTTTCTTGACCATGCATTAGATAGATTTGCCGACGTGTTAATTCTTGGTGGTCTAGCATTAAGTCCTTGGTGTAGATATCCAAGTATTGGACTTCTTGCAATTGTTGGAATGCTTTTAACAAGTTATATGGGGACTCAGGCTCAGGCAGTTGGTTACAAGCGAAATTATTCAGGCTTGCTTGGAAGAGCTGATAGACTTGTATTACTTATGTTTGCTCCAATTATTCAACATATATTGCTTTTTTATTCTGATTTAAAACTACCCTTGGAATTATATCTCTTAGAATGGGTATTGATTTATTTTGCAGTTATTGGAAATATTACTGCTTTACAAAGATTCTATAGTACACTTAGATATTTTAAAAAATTAAAAAAATAATTAATTGTGTGGGGGTAAGGAAGGGAAAATTGGAAAATATTAAACCACCTCCCCCACAAAATCTCTTAACAATAACTCATGATTTTTTTCCAAGAAATATTAAAATATTTCTTTCATCATCTTAACTATACTTCCTAAATTTTATTACTGTGAGTTTTTATATAAAACTTATTTTATTGACTTTGTACAAAATATAATTTTTTCATAAAAAATTCAGTTTATGAACAAAAAATATAGATAATAAAAAGGATAGAATATTTTAAAAAAATTGAAAATAATTAATAATTTTTTACATTTAATAGATTAAATATGCATTATCTGCTTGACATCTTGCAATAATGAAATTATTTTCTACTAGTAATGATTTTCCACCCCAGAATAATATGCCGGTAGCACCGTTTAAGTTGATTTTTATATTTTCCTTGCCCCACATGAATTTAAAACCACCACCACCTCGTATAATTAGATTTATTGTTTCGTCAATCTCGCCATTTGCATTAATTGTAAAATCCTTTTTGAAAAAATTACAATATAATCCAAATTTCCATAGAATTGGACCTGTTACATCATTACATTTCCCAAATATAAGAATAATGCAATCATTAAAACTATCATTATTTTCAGCATTTATTATTTCTGCTTCTTTGTTGGATACATTATCTCCAATAACTATTTGTATTGTTGAAAGTAATAGTAAAATTATAGTTGCAGTTATTAAAGATCTATTTTTTATTGTAACACTCATTCTTATTCACCTCCTCTAAAATAATATTATAGCTGATTTTATTTAAATTTTACTGACAAAAATCATTATTTTTTGAATTTTTTTTTATTTTTATAAAAGTTTCATTCAAATTAGTACTTTTTAGATTATATATGTTTTCAGGTTCAATTGAATCCTCTGACATTTAAAGGTTTTAAATATTTATTATATGGATTAGGGTTATTATTTAATTCTTTTATGGATTTTAATTTATTTGAATTAGATACATCAGATTTTAATTCACTTGCTAAATCAATAACTCTTTCTGTAACTACAAATACTTTTACTATGTTTTCTATTTCAATTAATTCTGCCTTATCTGAAGTTACCCCAACCACATTTATATATATCTATCTCACCTCCCTTGTGTTTGTTAATTATTAACATGTATATATTTGTCACTCATACTAAATAAACTTTGTGAAATCTTCAAAATTTTTTCTTTATTCTTTAGATTAATCTAAAAATAGATCTTAATTATGTTAATTTCATATTAACCTATTATTTTTATATCTTTGATTTCTATTCCAAAAAAGGTTTAAACTTAAAATGACCAAAAAGAATGCGATAATAATATCCTTAAATGAAGATGTCTCAGAAATAATTGATTTAGCTGGTTCTCTAGATTATAAAATTATTAAGACTTATATTCAAAATAGACAAATCCCAGATGTAAACAGTTTTATAGGTAGTGGAAAGGTCGAAGAAATTAAGGAATATCTAGATACTTCTGAACAAAAAATAGATTTAATAATAATAGATGGCGAGTTAAAACCCTCTCAATGGTTCAATCTTGAAAAAAAAATTGGATTGGATGTATTTGATAGAATAAGACTAATCCTAGCAATCTTTGAAGAGAGAGCAGATAAAAAAGAAGCAAAACTCCAAGTAAAATTAGCTCAACTTCAATATGAAAGACCTTTTGTAAGAGAAATTATTCATAGAGCAAGATCTGGAGAACATCCTGGTTTTATGGCTGGCGGAGAATATCAAGTTGATGATTATTATGAAATGATTAAAAAACAGATGAAAAAAATAAAGGAACAATTAACAAATATCAGAAATCAAAGAGAGGTACGTAGAAGACATAGACATGTTGGTGGTTTTTACTTAGTTTCGCTAGCAGGATATACAAATGCAGGTAAAAGTAGTCTATTAAATTTGTTATCTGATGAAAAAGTAAAAGTTGAAGGAAGATTGTTTTCTACACTATCTACTACAACAAGAAGAATTAGTAAAAAAAGATTACCAATATTAATTACAGATACAGTTGGATTTATTCAAAACTTACCTGCATATATTATAGATGCATTTCATTCAACTTTAGAAGAAATTGAAGAATCTGACGTTGTCTTATTAATTATTGATATTAGTGAAAAAAAAGAAATTATTGCAAATAAATTAAAAGTTTCCTTAGATGAATTAATTGAACTTGGTGTAAAATCTCCAGTGATTATTACATTAAATAAAATTGATATGATTACTGAAAAGGAAATAAATTCTAGAATTGATTATTTAAAAAATCAGGGATTTTTTGAAAATAAAAAAATTATATCAATTTCTGTAAAAAACGAAAAGAATATCGATATTCTTTTAAAATTGACTTATGAGTCTCTACCTCAATTAGTTAGATTTAAAATAAAATTACCATTAAATGAGAAATCTCAATCTTTCATTTCGTGGATTTATGAAAATGCAAATGTTTTAGAAATTTCTTATGGTAATTATGTTATTCTTAAAATAGAATGTAATTCGGTTATACAATCCAGAATAATTACTAAATGTAAAAACCTAGATGGTTTCCAGTTAATTGAATAATTTTATACATTTTGACATTTTAACAAAAAAAGTTAATATACTGAAAAAATTAAGATTTATATTAAAGAATAACACGACATCTAAACAAATGTAAAAATATCATAAAAAATAATATCAAACAATCATAATCGTGGTTAAAGACCACTTGAATATTGAAGGGATGTTACAAATTTCAATTTCTACTAAAGAATCGATAAATATTCTAGGGCTCCAATAAATGGAGCCCTAATAGAATGTTCTATAAATTAAAAAAAATTATATATTTAATAATTGTTTATATAAGATATATGGAAAAACAAAAAAAGCTATTACTTAGTAGTACAGTAATAATTATTGCTGTAATAATTGTAGTTGTTAGTTTATTATCTGGCTGCTCATCAAATAATTCTAATACAAATAGCACAAATGGAAACACAGTAAAATTGGAATTAGTAAATTATTCAGTTGAAACTCGTTTGGATTTGACAGGAGAAGAATATAAACAAATTACAGGTTTTGTAAAAAATAATGGTAGTAAAACTATTAATGAAATTAAAATTATAATAAGGTTCAATGACACTAATGATAATGAACTTTTTAACAAAACTTCTTACATATATGATTTACAAAGTAAAAAAACAAAAGAATTTAGCACTGTATATCATTCTTTAACTAAAAATTATTATAAGGTAGATTGGAAGGATGTAGGATTTGATTTAATAGTAATTAAATAAAATGTAAAATAATTCACTTTTTTTTAATTATATTATATAATAGTTTTTTACAAACCACAAGGTATAAGTTCTAGTAATTTATTCTTAATTTTAATAGGAAGGATGGAATGTAATGTCTAAAGAAAATAAAATTAATTTGAAACTTGAGGTTTTTAAAGATAAAAGCTCTGGTAAATTATCATTAATGGCTCATTTTGATAAATCTGCTCCTAATATTTACAAAGAAAAAGATAATTTTCTTTGGGCTCCTACAGTTGAGGAAAAAGATTTTTTATTTGAAGCATTTAATATGATACCGGAGGGATCACCTGCAATACCCACAAAAGAAAATAAAACAGATTCAGAGGAGCAGATTGATAATAAAGAAAGGCCTGAAGATAAAAATACTGAAAAAGAGTCAAATACAAATAAAATACCAACAGAAGAAAAATCTGAGGAATTATCTTCCATTTCAGAAACGAGTGATGATTACACAAAAGATGAAACTCAAAATGATATCGATGATTCATTGTTAGAAGAACTAAATAAAGATGAATTAAAAAATTTAGATGATGAAAAAGATAATGGATTAATTGTTGAGGCAGATGGTGATGCAATTGATGAGGCAATAAAAAAACATGCAAAAGATGATGAATCTATTGTGGAAGCAGATGAACAAACAATTATTGATAAAGTTTTAAGTCAAAAGAAAAAAGGGAGATGGAGTAGAAAATAAAATCATTTTTTTTCGTTACGATTGACTTTCTTTTATTTCAAATAAATAACCTGAAAAATCCTTAATAAATAGTAGAGTCTTTTCACCTTTTTTCACAAATATTGGTTTTAATCCATATGATTTGCATATTTCTATAAACTCTTTTTTATTGTCAATCTCAATACAGATATGTTCAAAGTTATATTTTGTTATAATTTTTGTTATAAAAACCTCAAAATATGCTTTATCATTGCTATAAACATCTACGATTACTTCTTCGTCTATATTAAAAATTTGATTTGACAAATCTTTTGATAAAGTAAATGTTTTATTGAGTTTAAGTCCAAGTATTTTATTGAAAAATATTTCTGCTTTTTTTCTATTTGAATATTGTAATGAAACATGTAATGTTTTAACTTCTTTTTTCATGAAAATTAAAAAAGGGGTAAATTTAGATAATGTCTAATTGTTTTCCTAGTTTTTCGAATTTTTCAAGTGTAAAGTCTAAATCTTTTTTTGTAAGTCCAGCATTCATCATAGTCCTGATTCTTGCTTTGTCTCTTGCAACCATTGGAAATACTATTGGAAGTGCAAATATACCTTCAGTAAATAGTTTATTACTGAGTTCTTTTGCTTTACTAGATTCTCCAACAATTACTGGAGTTATTGGTGTTTCGCTTTCACCTGTATCAAATCCCATTGATATTAGTTCTTTTTTGAAATAATTAGTGTTATCCCATAGTTTTTTTACATGTTCAGGTTCTGTTTCTAAAACATCAATTGCTGCTAATTGGGCTCCAGCAACAGCTGGTGGATGTGAACCTGAAAGAAGCCATGTTCTGGATTTATTATAAGCAAAATTTGTTAAATTTTGACTACCAGCAATAAGACCACCTACAACTCCATAAGCTTTGCTAAAAGTTCCCATCTCAACATCAATTTTTCCTTCAATATTAAAATGAGCACCTATTCCCCGTCCATCTTCTCCAATAACACCTTCTCCATGAGCGTCATCTACATAAGTCATTGCACCAAATTCACTTGCAAGTTTTACAATTTTATCCATTGGTGCAATGTCTCCATCCATACTAAATACGCCATCTGTTATAATCAGAATTCTTCTGCTTTTTTTATCAGCTTCAATCAGAACTTTTTCTAGTTCACCCATATCTCGATGTTTATAAACTGCTCTTTCTGCTTTTGTAAGCCTAACTCCATCGATTATACTTCCATGATTTAGCTCATCAGATATTATTATATCCTCCTTTCCAACAAGTTGAGGTATAAGTCCGGCATTTGCAGCAAAGCCGGTTTGATAAATAAGAGATGATTCAGTTCTTTTGAATTTTGCAAGTCTTTTTTCTACTTCAATATGAAGTTTCATCGTACCAGCAATTGCTCTAACAGATCCAGATCCGGCACCATATTGTTTAGCTGCATCAATTGCAGCCTTTATGAGTTTAGGATGATTACTTAGACTTAGATAATTATTTGAACAAAGCATGATTACTTTTTTTCCATCAACAATAGAATGTGGTGTTGAACCAGATTCTAAAATCCTAAGTTTCCAATCAAAGTTCTTTTTGACAAGTTCATCATATTCCTCTTTTAAAAAAGATTTTGAATTTCTGTTCATTAGTAAAAACCTCCCATTGTTTATATTAATTCTTTTAAGATTTCTGGGAATCAAGTAAAAATATTAAAAGTTGTTGGTTAAATTTAATAGAACTTCCTTTAAAAATTATGTTAATGTTTGAATCTTTACGACTCTACTAAGACGGTATCCAATCACAACCATGATAAACTCTTTTTCAGCAAACATTCTATCTAGTTCTTCATCTCCCATATCAACACGGATAGCAGGAATTGATGCAAGTTTAGCTGGAGTTGATACAACAATAATATTATCAATACCAATAATTTTTATAATTTCAGGACTCAGTTGTAGGTTTCCTCTACCTAAAATAAAACCCTGGGCACCAATTGGACTAAGTAATAATTTTACTTTTAGATATTTCCTTAATAGATTTAATATGCCTTGCTCGTTAAGATCAGTGCCGATTACTTTTTTATTATATATTGCATCGATACCAAGTAATGAGTTTTTGACTCCAATTTTATTTGCAATATAATCTATTGTTCCTCCAGAGCCAAAAAGAAATAAACAATCATTATTTTTTTCGATTTCATCCAAAATATGTTCATAAAGTTCATCTTTAATTTCATTATCTGATAAAGTTTCGAAAGTTGATTTACCAACTTGAATATAAGTTGGTTCAACAATACCTTTTGCTATACCAAATAATTTAATTTTCCATTCTCCTTTTCTATATTTTTCTTCATTAAGATCCATAATTTCCGCATCGCCAATTGTAAGGTTATTATTAACAAATTCATTGAGCGTTTTAGCAGATGCAGAAGTACTAATTCCAAACACCCCTGAATGCATCTTAACGCCTGATGGAATGCCAAGAATTGGAATTCTTGTTTTAACTATCTCAAAAATATCTCTTGCAGTACCATCTCCACCACAAAAAAGAATTAAATCTACTTTCTCTTCAATAAATTTTTCAGATGCATTTTTTGTATCCAATTTACTAGTACTATTATATTTTGGTGAATACACTATTTCAAAATTTTTTATTCCAGCTTTTTTTAATACATTGCTACCCATTTCACCTTTACATGTAAACCATTTAATTTTATCTTTTTTAGAATTAATAGAAATGAACTTTTTTACTGTTTCGACTGCTTTTTGAGTTGCAATTGGTTTGGCCCCCAGTTTTATCGCTTTTTTTAAAACTCCGTCAGTACCTTTCAAACCTACTTTACCACCCATACCTGCAATAGGATTAACTACAAAACCAATCTTTGATATCATTGCTCTCTTTTACCTAAAACAAGCTATAATATTAAATATTAATCTATAAAAAATTAGGTTGAGCTGACAAAATGTCAGCTCTAAAATAACACATCTATTTTTTCTTCAGATAGGGTAAACCTGTCCTTTTATTTACACCAACTTTGTATCCACTTGGCAATTCACAAGGAGTACCACTTTTTGGCTTTCTTTTACTAAAGAAATATATAGTTTGGGTTCTTCCACCCTTAAGTTTTACATCACGTGTATACAATGTCCACCCATCATGCATATACGCCATACTCTCAACCTCCAAGAATGTGAATATTTATCTTTACATTTAAGTCTTGCGTTTATAACAAACTTGTCAATAGACATATATGTCGGCTGATTATTAGGTTATCTGGTGATTTCCGTTTTGAATCATTCTTATTAATACAAAAAAACTAGATATTGTTATTTTTATTGTAAAATTTAAATATGAAATATAATATTATATTATAGATTAATGGGAGGTAATAACTAATGGTAAAAAAATTTACTATATTTAAAAAGACGCTGGTAATTGGGATAATAATTCTATTTTTAGGTTTGGGTATTCAACCTGCAATTGCAACAGTAGAACAAAAAGAAAAAATAAATATTACTGAAACAAAGGAATTATTGTTTAAAAATATTGTAGATATTGCTAATAAAGCTGATGATAAAGTATTAAATATTGATTCAGTAGAGATTGCTGATATAGCAATTTTTGATGAAATTGATAAAATAATAAAAAAAGATGAGAAACTAGCAAATAAAATTACAATAATAAAAGAAATTAATAATAATTTAAATCTTCGTTCATCATTATTCGACAATTTTATTCTACAATTTATTGTAATGATATTAGCAATTACAGTGATTACATCATTATCTTTAATTGTAATTATTAATTTGTTGACATCCGGAAAAATTCAATTATTCTATTTATTAGAGATAGTATTATGGTATATTTATTGGGAATTTATTCATGACCTATTACCTTAATTATTGAAAAAATAATGTTAATGATTAAAATATACTGCAATTTTAATCATTAATTCCTTCTTTAGTAATAGTAAAAACAGCTTCACCTTCAGGAAGATGTGGAGAATCAATAAGTCTAGCTATTCTTTTTGGGCCTTTACTTTTTCGCAAATATACTCTAAAAGTAGCAGTATGACCAACAATATGACCTCCTATAGGTCTTGTTGGATCACCAAAAAAAGCGTCTGGTTTAGCAGCCACTTGATTAGTTACACAAACAACACCATTATTAAGGTCACTCCATCTTAATAATTCATGCATATGCCTGTTTAATTTTTGTTGCCTATCGGCAAGAGCTCCTCTACCAATATATTCAGCACGAAAATGTGCTGTTAGTGAATCAACAATAAGTAATCTACCTGAAACCTCTTTTGAAAGTTCTTTAACCTTGTCTAAAAGGAGCATTTGATGACTTGAGTTATAAGCTCTTGCAACATGAATCTTTGAAAGTACCTCATCTGGGTCTAAATCACGAGCCTCAGACATCTGAATAATTCTTTCAGGTCTAAAAGTATTTTCTGTGTCAATATAAAATGCATGACTCTCTAATCCACCTTGTTCTTTAGGAAGTTGAACCATTACACAAAGTTGATGAGCAATTTGAGTTTTACCAGAACCAAATTCACCAAATAATTCTATTATTGATTGAGATTCAAAACCTCCCCCCAATAATTCATTTAATGTATTTGATCCACAGGAGATTTTTCCAATATCCTGACGTTTTTCAAAAAGTTCTTTTCCAGTTTTAAAATCATCTTTATTAACCATTTTTCTAGCTTCTTGTATAATTTTTGAAGCTGTGGTTAAACCTAAATCTGCTAAATCAGTTAGTTCTTGAGGGCTAATTACTGCAATATCCATTAGTTCAGTTAATCCGGACTCTCTTAATTTTTCAGCAGTAGCAGGTCCAACACCAGGTAAATTATCAATTTCATTAGCGCTGTCTTTCTCCATCTAACAACCAGATATAAGGTAATTGATATACATTTATAAAATTGTGGGAGAGTGTATTTAAACTATTTTTAATATTATCATAAATAATCCGAGGAATAAAAATGCCTGATGATTACTACCCGTGGGGTGGAGAATTTATAGTTTGCAACCATAAAGGATGTGTAGCAGTTGTAATACTTAATTTAGATTATATTCCATCTGAAAATGTAGCAATATATGGCTGGTTAAAAACTGAAAATATTGGAATAGAAAAAATTGTTGCAAATGTAATATCAAATCCGAATATTAGATATATTGTAGTTTGTGGTGATGATATAAGAGGTCATCGTTCAGGATTATCACTTATCGCATTAAATAAAAATGGAATAGATAGAAATAATAAAATTATTGGAGCTCGAGGAGCTATTCCTTATATAGAAAATTTAAATAATGAAGCAATAAAAAGGTTTCAAAATCAAATTGAAATTATTGATTTAATTGGTGTTTCTGATAAAAAAATAATTAAAAGAAAAATAGATGAGTACATAAAAAAATCCCCACCTTCATTTGGAAAACCCTATTATGCTATAAAAATTAAACAAAAAAATGAGATTAATTTGGATGATAAAAGAGTGATACATTCAAAAATTAAAATAAATTATTTAGGTAAGATAGTTAAAAGAGGCGAATAAATGTTTTCTTTTACAAAGGACCAAAGAATATTTGAAATTTCAGGAGTTAAAATTGGTGGACAACCAGGAGTTTATCCAACAGTTCTTATTGGTGGTTTATTTTTTAAAGGTGAACCTGATTTTATTAAAGCAGAAAACCAAATCAAAGATATGCTAGGTTTAACCAAGAAACTAGGAAATCCTTCAATTCCAGATTTTTTTATTAGAAAGGAACAATACATAGAAAAAATACTGAACTTTATTGATAAAAAAATTCCAAAAAGACAACCTTTTTCAATTGACATAATTGAACCTGATTTAAAAATAAAAACTCTTCAATTACTCGATGATAAAGGTTTACTCCAAAGAACAATTTATAATTCAATTCATATTGGAATTACTAATGAAGAACGCGATGCATTAAAGAATCATACTCCAAATATGGCAATTATTGTAGCTTTCAATCCAAAGGATAAATCACCGGATGGAAAGATAGAAATTCTAGAAAATGGGGCAAACTTAATTGATAATGGTCTAATTAATTTAACAAAAAAGTTAGGAGTAAAAAAAATTCTGGTTGATACAGCGGCAATGGCTCCCGGAGATTATAGTGGTGCAGCAATTGCAGCAATTCCAGTTATAAAGGAAGAAATGGGACTTCCAACAGGTTGTGCGATACATAATGTTGTTGAAAAATCAAAATGGCTGGATGATTTTAAATCCATACGTAAACAAGTTGATGCTTCATCAAATATAAATATACCAATGTTTGGAGGAGATTTTACAATATATGGTCCAATTAATAATTCAAATACAGTTTTTCCAATGATTGCATGGCAAGATATATTGATTTCAGAGTATGTTGAGAATTATTTTGGGATATCTCCAGATGATTCTCATCCTAGGAGGAAATTATTTTAATGAATTTAATTAAAACCTCTGTGATAGGTTCATATCCAATTGATATTGATACAATAAAACATGTAAAAGCATACTTTAAACAAAAGATTGTGAGTTGGGATAATTATATTAAATCCGCAGTAAAAGATATGTTGAATTCTGGTATTGATATTATTTCTGATGGGCAAACAAGAGATCCATTTGTAAACATATTTACTAGAAGATTAAAGGGATGCAGAATAAGGGACAGAACGGAAATCATTGATAAAATAGAATATGATGGTCCTATTACTGTAGAAGATCAAAAATTTATTAAAACTTTTATACCAAAAAATAAGCATTTGATAGGTTTGATAACAGGTCCATACACTCTAACAAATTCCTGTGTTAACCTTTTTTATAATAATGATAAAGAACTTTCTTTTGATTTTGCCAAAGCTTTAAATCAAGAGGCAAAAATATTGCAAAAGTATGTGGATTTAATTGGTATTGATGAACCATTTTTTTCGATGGGAATTCCTGATTATGGGAAAGAATTAATTAATACTATTATAAAAGGCGTTTCTTGTCCTGTTCGACTTCATGTTTGCGGTAATGTTAAAAATGTAATACCTGAACTATTGGAAATGCCAGTTGATATTCTTTCACATGAGTTCAAAGCTTTACCAATGCTATTTGATACTTTTAATCAATATGATGTAAAAAAAGATATTTGTCTTGGTTCTGTTAGATCTGATAAATCAGATATTGAATCTGTTGATGAAATTGTTAATCATATAAAAAAAGGAATTGATATATTTGGAGATAGAATTAAACAGATAGCACCCGATTGTGGGCAGAAGATGCTACAAAAAAGTGTAGCCTTCCTAAAATTGAAAAATCTAGTAAAGGCAGGTGAAATCATAAATGGTAGATAAAGAAGTTCCACTAATTAAAGCTAAAAAAACACCTCAAAAAGATGTAATACTTGATTCAAATGGTTTTTTTGTAATAGAATTAGATAAAAATAAAAAAGAAATTCGAGTTGAGTATTATTCAAATGTTTACAAGGAAAATAGAATTGTTACAGGTATTCTTGAAAAGATTTTTACGGGAAATAAAGCAGACTCTCTATGTGATACAATATTGAAAAATGTACCAAACCTTCTACCATCTCATTATATGTATTTAGGTAGAGAACTTCAAAAGGCACAATATTCACTTGAGAAAAATACAAAATATGTCCAAGGAGGATGCTAAACTCTTTCTATAATAGATTTATTTTTTGTATGTATCTCTTTTTTTCCATTTTTCTCTTTGAAATTAATATTTTTTATGTTTACCTGTTCACCTAATTTGAAATTTTGAATCTCTTTTACCTTTTTGTCCCATAGAGTTATTTGCTCAATACCATTTTTTGTTTCTATTTCTACATAGGTTACAAATCCAAACTCGCCATCATCCTTAAAAAAAGCCTTAGTTGGTTCAATTTTAATTATTTTTCCTGTTATTTCGTTTGGATCAGGTATGTATTCTTCAACTTGCTCTGGTGTATTAGCCGGATTTATCTCGATAAGTCCATACCTTCCAACATTTATCTCAATTCCATTAAATCCATCTTTAACATAGCCATTAATAATTTTTATATTTGTATTATTTTTTATTGATTGTTTTTCAACTAGATCAACATCTTTATCCCATAAAGCTAGACGGCAATTTCCAGTACCATCTGATATGTCCAGATTTATCACTCGACCTTGAGTGCCGTTTTTACGATTGAACCTTCTTGATTTATGAATATCAATTACTTTTCCAAAAATCGTGCATTCCATTCCATGTTCAAGATCAATAATTTTACAAATATTTTCTTGATTTCTTCCTAATTTGTCAATTATAAAAAGGGCAGCAGTATCATCATCAAAAAGTTCGTCATTATCTTTTTTTATTTTTGAAATTTCTTCTTCAAACTCATTTTTTGTTTTTAAATCATTTATCTTTTCATATAACTGATCTTTTGTTTTATGCATCCTTAAAAGATAATGAGTAATTGCTCTTTAAACCTATTGTAAGTTATTAAAAAAAATTAAAATAAAAAAGAGAGGGCTAGACATTATAGCCCTATTTCTTGGGTTTTATTTATCTTTTCTTGCCTTAAATTTATGCGTATCCACCAAGTTGTAAACTTGGGTCACCAAGTAGTACAAATTGTGTTACTGTTTTTCTGTCACCAAGATCTCCTAGTCCAATGTTTTGTATATAGCTCTCGATAGCCTGTGAATGGGTTTCTCCAAGTATATCAAATCCATTGCCGTACTGTACAAATATTTCAGTTGTTATCCAGTTATCTACTCCGCCAGATGTACACCATTCTCCTAGAATTCCATATCCGTATCCTGTGTTACCCATTGTTGCTATAGCGCCTGTTTTTGGATATTTTGCAAGAGTCCAAGCCCAACATTCTGGTGTTGGATTACCATATGAATGCATCATATTTTCATTTCTTGTATCAAGCAAGGTTGGAATCAATGAAACATTGAACATAGCATTGTGACATCCACCAACGACTACTATTGGGTTTTTGTATGGATTATTTATTTTTCTCATTGGGAAGATTGGTATTCCTAAATCCCAAATTTTTAATCCATAAAGATCACCATTTTGTCTGTTACCAGGAATTCCTGGGTAATGGTTTGCCCATACAGCAGGACTTCCATGTCCTGAGAAGAAAACAAAGCCTTGACCTTCACTCATTGCATTTATTACATCCTTCTGTCCAGTCCATTTACCATTTGAAGACCAAACATATTCTGTATTGATTTGAGGTGGCATATAGTATGGACCTCCAGCTCTTCCATTTAAGAGTTGGTTACCTGTTGTCCATTCTCCTTCGTAGTACATCTCTACACCATTTCTCCATTGATCAAATACAGTTGTACCACCGCTATTGACTATCCATACATGTATATCTGTTGTGTAACCGTATGGTCGTGGGTCATAACACTTTCCATTTATTGTAAGGACTTTATTAACGTATCTTATATTTCCCCAGCTAGAAAAGCTGTTACAGTATGCTTCTCTATCAGTTGGTACATAGGTGTAATCCTGTGCACCAAGAACGTCACCAGGTGAAATTGATACAATCTCTGCAACAGGTTCAAAAGGATATTCCAATCCTGTTGTGAGATGATCATCATGATTGAAGGTGATTTTTGTTGCTTGAGTTTTTGCTACTGTTATTGGTGTCTCATCTATTGGCCCATAGGTACCATCGTTGTTTCTACTTTGTGCCTTAATTGTATATTCTCCATCTGGTATGGTATTTATATTCCACAAGAAGTTAAGTGCAGGTTGATCTAAGAATCCATCACCAGAAACTGATAGCATCTCTTCAAACCAAGAGGGATCACAAATTCCTGTTTCGTATTCAATAATCTTTCCAACAATGTCCTTTACTTCTTTAGATGATCTACATGGTAGTCTACCTACAGCAACATCAGGATGACAGTCCAAAGGATCTGCATTTTCAGCATATACATGATTTCCATTGAAATCCCAATCCTCGAAATCTCCACCGCCTTTATAGATATCAGCATAATAAAGATCTGATAGAAATCCTGGTTCATCATTATTGTATGCGATATTTGTGTATCTTACTGGTACATACCAGTCCTTTACACCATAATTTTTATGTTCTCTTGGTTCTGCTATCCATTTGCTGTTTAAACCACCAACTATTAATACATATTTTGTACCCCAAGTTTCTAATGCATCTTTTATGAATTTCTTAATTTGCTCAGGTTTATCATATCCAGTATAGTCATCATATATATCTTCAGTTGTAACTAATGTTGTTGTCATTCCTTTTGATTCTTTATGGTCTACTAAACCTTGAAGAACTCCTGAAAATTTATTTGGTGCGATGATTACTAAATCATAAGTTGAATCAATTGGGAATGGATTTGAATTTGGCACTTCATAATCGATTGTGAGTTCAATTGATTTTGCATAACTGATTTCATCCGATGCTCCAAGGTATCTTATTGGATAAGTTGTGATTGTCAAAAAGGTTTTGTGTTCCATGTTTTTATCAAGTCCAACACCTACAGAATAACTATACCAATCATTTGGGAATAGCACTTCAGAATTGTAGACTGTTTCGTCTTTTTCAGTTTTAGTTGGTAAACTAACCAAATCTAGTCTAATTCTCTGTGGACCTGGCATTATATCTTTTGGTAAAACCATTGTTTCAATTTCATTAACCTCACAATAAACATTACTTACTGTTGCACCAAATGGTAGTACTAAGGTTTCAGTGTATATTGGAAGTATAGGTTGCCCCTCACGTAAAAGTCTTGAATTAGTACCTTCAACTTCTAATTTAACAGTTTCTTCAACTTCAATAATTGTTGGCTCAAAAAAACTTTTACTTACTATCTGTTGATATTCACCAGCCTCTTGACCTACAGTTACTATTGTGATACTGCTTAGTAACAGTAGGCTTACTATGAAATATGGTATGCTTTTCATTTTTGTCTCCCCTAAATTAACTATTGTTAATATATTTCAATTTATTTAAGGTTTTGCATGATATATTTAATATTATTATATTATTTTCGGTAATTTATATAGATTTCTAAAAATTATCTATTATAATAATAAAATTCTTGGGTGGGGAAGCAAGAGGGTGGCAAGGAGAGGAGGTGAAGGGATAATAAATAAGGCCTTCCCCAGCCAAGCAATTTCATATAAACATTTTTTTGTTGCTTATGTTTAAAAGGTTTTGTTGTACAACTATTACCCACTATGTTTACAATAATTATCCAAAAAATTCAATGTCGTTAAAAGGATCTAATTTATATTGTTTATTTTATTTGAGATATTCTTTATTAAAAATTCTTTAATATCTTTTGGTTCTGTAGAATCAATTCCAAAATATTCAGGAAAAAGCTTAGTTGTCGTAAGCATCTCTGTTGAACCATGTTTTTTTGTATGAATAAGCTTCATTGTTGTAAGTTCATCAACATGTTCATATGCTTTTACACCAATCATCCGTCTTAGATTGGATTGTTTTAAGGGTTGATGAAAAGCAATTAGAGTCAATGTTTTTAATAGATTACTATTAATCTCAGGTTTAGCAATCATAATGGACTTATCCACATACTTTTTCTTTACCTGCATAGTAAATTTTTCTCCAGCTTTTACAATTTCCATTGATGTTTGATCCTTAAGTTTAACACAATAATCTTCAATTAATTCCTCTAGGATTTTTTTGATTTTATTATGAGTAAGACCAGTATTTTCCTTAATTTCATTAATGCTAACTGGTTTACCTGCAGAAAAAAGAATAGATTCAACAAGACGCTTTTCATTTTTTCCCATATTCAAACAACTCCTCAACTATAACCTGTGTTTTTTACATATATCTTTCCAAAAGGAAATCTTTTTTGATAAACTATTATCTTATTATCATATGCAAGAAACAAGACAGACATAAGAACCTTTATTAGCTCTTCCCTTCCATTTCTTTCGCATAATTCAAAAAGTGAGATTGTTTTTTTAGGAAACTTATTTATTTTATCCCATACAACTTTTACATCTTCTTCTAGATGATCTTCAACTGCTGTTCCCTTCATTCTTTTTCTTGCAAGTTCAGATAACCTTTCTCTCTCCTCTCTCCTTTGTTTTTCAAGGATTTGATACTCCTCTGATTCCTTTCTTGCTTGATCAAATGCCTCGACAAGCTCAATTAGAGTCACCTTTCTATTAGATTCTCTTCTAATTGGCTCGTCTAATGGCGAATTTGGCATATTTATAACTAAATTTGTATAGGAATAATCATCTTCCTTACTTAGCCACATCTCAGTTGGAATGTCCCCCCAACCAAAGGGTTCGTATTCTTCTTCCTGTTTTTTCATACTTACAACAAGATCATCACTTTGTAGTTTCAACACCTTCCAGGCCATATAAATTATTCTACCGGCAGTCATTAAATCTATTTTTTCTTCTTTTGCCCTCTTTAAATACAATGTTGAAAAATTCACGAGGTCAATATCCCAAGGGTTAAGATGCTGTTTCATAACAAGTTCAAAAGCTATTGCAATTGATCTATCAAATGGATTATCAATTGTGATATATTCTCCTTCATCAGCCTTTTGAAGCATATTTACATAGTAACTTATCCTAGATGCATCGTCTTTTTCATCTATAAGTGATTTATGAAATAAAAGATGATTTATAACATCATTATCGATTTTAAGCTGCTCCAATAATCTTCCCTCCTTCTCTATTTATTTCACCGCTGGCACCGACTGTAGAAGGATCAATATTTCCTATCATCTCAGAAACACCCGTATCCCTCATTGTCACACCATACACATGATTGGCCTCTTTTAATGCAATTTTACGAAGTGTAACCATAATAAATTGTGAGTCCTGAGCGTTTCTTTTAACCATTCGAGAGACAGTTTCAGCATTTACACCATCAAGAAACATATCTACCTCATCAAGAACATAAAATGGACTTGGGTCATACTCTTGTATAGCAAAGATAAAGGCAATTGATGCAATACTCTTTTCTCCACCTGATAGCGCAGAAAGAAGAAGTACTTTTTTTCCTCGAGGTCTTGCTTTAATTGTTAGACCACTATCAAAAATATTTTCCGGATCTTCAAGCTTGAGCTCTGCTTCACCATTTTCTGATAATTGAGAATAGATATTTTTAAAATTCCTATTTACTGCATCAAAAACCTCTAAAAATCTTTCTTTTTTCTTTTCAGTTATTTCACTAACAAGTACAATAAGGTTTTTCTTCTGAGTCTTTAAATGCTTAACATCTTCATCTAGTTTCTTTTTACGCTCTATTTGATGATCATATTCTTCCAAAGCACGCATATTTACAGGTTCTAAATCTCTCATTGATTCTTCAATTGCTTTAATTGAATCTTTTAAGGATTCTACATTTGGTAGGTTGGTATCAGTAATTTCTACATTATAAAGCTTCAATTCTTGTTCAAGCTCTTTTATTGAATCTTCTAATGTTGGTAACCTATATTTTGCTCTAGAAATTAAATCATAATATGATTCAACCCTTGTATTTATTTTGTCAAGTTCGTTTTCTATTGTTACTGTTTTTTTATAAATACCATCTCTACTGAGAGTCAGTTCTTTTACTTTTCCAGTCATTTGCTCTTCAACTGTCATTAAAGCTTTTAACTCATCACGATATGAAGACCTTGAATTCTTCAGTTCATTTATCGAAGTCTTCAATTTTTCAATTTCTTTGTTTCTATTTTCAATATTACTAGATAACTCATTTTTTCTTTCATTAAGAATTTCTATTTTTTTATCAATTGCATCTTTTTCAGATGATAAACCAAGAACCGTCTCCTGAAGCTTTGTAACCTCAACTTCTAAGGATCTTGCTTTTTGGGCTAACTCTTTTTTTGTTCCCTTTAAAAGTAGTTTTCCTTTTTCTTCTTTAATTTCATCTAACTCTTGAATTCTTTCTTTATATTCATTGACCTTAGAAATAACCTCTTTTTTCTTTTCATTCAGCTCTTCTTTTTCCTTGATTTTTGATTCTAAGTCTTTATTTAAAATTTCAAGCTTACCAGTAAATTCTTTTTTTCTTACATCCAAATCCTTTACTTGGATGTCCTTATCTCCCTTTATTCTTATTTCCCCAAGGGTATTTTCAATTTCAATAATATCTTTTTTCAACTCTGCTAGTTCATTTGAAATATTATCTTGACAATCAATTGCATTTTGTAGTTCCTTAGTAATCTCATCTAATTTACTTCTATCTATTTGCGAAAAAGAAAGATGTGACTTTGATGTACTTCCTCCAATCATTGCACCACTTGCTTCAATTAGACTACCTTTTATATCAACAAGTCTAACTCCGCCCATTAGACGGCGTGCATCATCAAGATTATTAACAACAACTGTATCACCAAAAACATACCAAAATGCACCCTTATACTCCTCCTTGAAATTTACTAAATCAATAGCAAAACCATGAGAATTTGGATCTTTTACAGTCATCAAAGCCTTACCACGAGGTTTACCAACAATCATTTTATTTAGAGGTAAAAAAGTTGCCCTTCCAAGCTTTTCCTTTTGTAGGAATTTTATTGCATTTGCAGCATCCTCATCATTATTAACAATAATTGACTGCATACGCATGCCAGCAGCGATTTCAACTGCGGTTTCAAATTTCTTATCAACCTGAGCAAGTTCAGCAACTGTTCCATGAATACCCTTTAAAGAACCATTGTTTCTTGCTTTTAATATTTCATTTACAGCAGGATTATATTTATCTTGGACAGATTTTAATGCATCATATTCTGCTTGAAGTTTTGATTTTTCTCGTTGCAGTCTAATAATTGCACTTTCAAGGTCTGCTAGTTGCTCTGTCAGTTCTGACTCTTTTTTCTTTATTTCAAAATGTTTTTTCTCAAGATCACTTGTTTTTTTGCTTTTTTCTTTGTTATCCTTTTTGAATTCTTCAGACTGCCAATCTATATCCTTAAGCTCGAATTCATATGTTGATTTTGTTTCCTGCATCTCAGCTATCTGAAGCTCTAAAGCTTCGATTTTATCTGTAAATCTATTCCGTTTAAGCTTGAGTTCATGAATCTCTGTGTTTTTGTCATTAAATTCCTCCCTCATTTTTGCTAGTTCATGAGTTAAATCCATTGATTTATCATCAGATTGAGCGATATCATCTTTCAAACTGTTTAATTCATTTTCCTGGTCTGTTAATGTTAATTGTTTTTCATCAATATTTTTTATAATTTCTTCTTTTTTGGAAATGTTTTCATCTAATTCTTTACATATTGAATCAAGATTTGAATTAAGTCCATTCATTTCGTTTTGTATTTCAAGAATTTCATCATTTGAAAAATTTATTCTTTCGTCAACTTTTATTTCCTCACTTCTGACAGAATCAATTTTTGACTTGATTTCTTTTACTTCATCTCCGCCTACTTCACCAATATTTTTCTCAATTTCCTGAAGTTCTTTTTGTGCTTCAGCATATTTATTTTTCAATTCTATGCTTTTTTCATCAAGTTTATTTTTCTCAGATTCATAAGATTCAATCTGATGATTTATTTCTGCCATTTGTGATTCCACATCTTGTTTCTTTTTAAGAGCAATTTTAGCTTTTGTTTCATAAAGTTTATCTTTTAATTCTTTGTATCTAAAAGCTTCATCCCTATCATTTTTTAGTTGTCTGATTTGACTTGAAATTTCGGTAAGAATAATATTAATTCTTTCAAGATTGTTGTCAACTTCATCCCTTTCTTTCTCTGCTTTTTTAATATCACTATCAAAATTACTGATACCTGCGATATCATCAATCAACCTTCTACGATCAATAGAACCCATCTCAATTAGACTTGTAACATCACCCTGTTTAACGATATTATATCCATCACCTGACATTCTTGCATTAAATAATATATTCTCAAAATCAGTATATGAAGAAGCTCGGTCATTGACATAATAATAACTGTAATAGTTAGATGGATCATTTTTTAATGGTGCACGTTTTATCATCCTAGTTAGCTCTACTTCATCAGAATCAACAGGCATTTTTCTATTTTTATTATCAAAAACAACTGAAACCTTGCAAAATTTTGCTGGATTCTTATTTTTTTTCCCTCCATTAAAAATAAGATCTGTTAATCTTCCAGCTCGCATTACTTTTGAGCTTTTTGGCCCTAATACAAAAAGAATTGCATCAGCAATATTACTTTTTCCAGAACCATTAGGACCAGTTATTGCGGTAAATCCAGGAAAAAAGGGAACTGAAAGCTTTTTTCCAAATGATTTGAAATTCTCCATTCTAACTTCTTTGATGTACAATGTCATCCCTTCCTATCTTCAAATAACTGGATTTATAGGCTTTTAACTATCTTAGCATCCCTATTTCTAAATCAAATTTTAAGTATATAAAATTTTTCGGATATTTAATTATATAAAAATAAATAATTATGCCGAGAGTGGGACTTGAACCCACGACATCACGGTCTTCAGCCGTGCACTCTCCCAGCTGAGTTACCTCGGCGTTTAAATAAAATCCCCCAATTTTAATCAATTGATTTCTTTATTTCTTCAGCAACTTTACTTATCTTATTTAAAGTTGTTTTCAAAAGACTTATTGTTGAATCTACCTTATCTGTAATCACAGCTCCATGAGGCGAGGGTTCAATAAGTCCATCTTGTTCAAGTATTCTTAATGAGTATCTTACCATATGTTGAGGATAATCAGTAAGTTCAGCTAATTTAATAATTCCCATTGGTTGATTTTTTTGTAAAGTTTTTAATACATGAATATGTCTTTTTAGGATATCAAGTTCGGTTTCAATAACACTTGTTAAAACACATCTTTCCTTCTTTTTTTCTACCATTTTTTTATGCTCCTAAGTGACTTGTTAACACACATAATCTTTTTCGATTATTTAAAAATCTCTATTAAATCATTTTTTTTAGTTTTAACTGTTTGGTTTTTACCTTACATTTTCACACTGTTTATATATTCTCCGGTTATATAGTTAAAACTGGTGATTTTAATTAAAAAGATTCAAATATTTTCAATAATTGTTATTTGTTTGATAGTTACTTCAGGTATTATTTATACTTTATATTCTTTAAATGAAAACTCAAATATTGAAACTTCAAAATTAATACCATTAGCAGATGATACTAATGCAACAGCAGAAAGTGTTAGTAAGCTTGCTAATTTACTAAATGATTTTTCATTTGATTTTTTCAGAAAAATTGCTAATGTTGAAGAAGGTAATGTTTTCTTTTCACCTTATAGTATTTTTACTGCTCTTTCAATGGCTTATGAGGGGGCTAGAGAAAATACGGCAAATGAAATGGAAAATGTTCTAAAAATCCTACAGAATAATTCTCAAACACTTGGTTCTTTTGGTAGGATTTATAATTTACTAAATCAAAATCAAGAAGGATATAAAATTAGTACTGCAAATGCGTTTTGGACTCATGAGGATTATGAATTCTTAAAAAAATATTTGGATTTACTCAAAAATTTCTATATGGCTGAAGCAAATGAACTTGATTTTTCAGATAATATTGAAGCTGCTGAGATAATAAACAGCTGGATTGAAGAGCAAACAAATGATAAAATAAAGGATATGATACAACCAGATATGCTTTCAGATTTAACTAAACTAGTCTTAACAAATGCTATATATTTCAAAGGACAATGGGACAGTCCCTTTAATCCTAAATTAACTTATGAAACTGATTTTGAACTAACGACCGGTCAGACTGTTAAAGTAAACATGATGAGTGACCCAAAAAATTCAGTTTTTAATTATTCAGAAACAGAATTCTTGCAGATTCTTGAAATGGATTATTATGGAAATGATTTGTCAATGTTAGTTATTCTTCCAAAAGAAAATAACATTACATATGCCGAGTCTAAAATGAATTTTGAAAACCTTTCAAAATGGAAGAATAATTTATATGAAAAAGATATTAATGTTGAAATTCCAAAATTTAAATTTGAAAAAAAATATTCACTTGATAATATCCTCCAAGATATGGGTATTGTTGATGCATTCTTGCCCGGTGTGGCTGATTTTTCTGGTATGGATGGAACAAAGAATCTTTTTATAAGTAGGGCACTTCATCAGGCTTTTGTTGAGGTAAACGAGGAAGGAACTGAAGCCGCTGCTGCAACAACTATTATTATGGAACTTACTGCTGTACCAGATAGTTTTATAGCCAATCATCCATTTATTTTTTTAATACAACACAAAGAAACTGGTGCAATTCTTTTTATGGGAAGAGTTAACGATCCTTCTTTATAAAAAGTTTAATTTAAATAGTCGTCAAAAACACTCAATATTTTACTTAGATCTTTTTCTTTAAAAACAAAATCAGCAGCTTTAATTGTACAATCATCTGATGGATTAAATGCAATACTAAGGGCAGTAATTTCAAGCATTGGTATATCAAAACATGAGTTTCCAACTGATGCAACTTGTTCAAGTGGGATCATCAAATCTTTTAAAAGAGATTTTACTGCCAAATCCTTATACATTAGCTTTACATTTAAAATTCCTTCTCCAGTTAGACGCCCGTTTTCGTCAATTTTTATACCATTTGATTTTACATAGTCAATTCCAAGATTCTTCGCAATTTTATTTGCTAGTAGATTAAGACCAGCACTCACAATTGCTGTTTTTACATTTTTTTGTTTAAGATTTCTAATACATTTATCTGCACCTTTCATAAGTGGTACATCTGATAAAATCTGATTAAGTCTATCTTGGGTAATTAATTTTCCATTTTCTTTCCATAAAGACACATCTCTTTTTATAAATTCCATATCATCGATTTTACCCTTTAGATATTCATCAACAGATCGGTTATTTGAAGTATTGAAATAATCATGAATATATTTCCATGAGGAAATAATATCAGTCAGTACTCCATCCATATCAAAAATTACAAGTTTTAATTTGTCCATTTTTTTTGGTTTGATATAATTATTTTCTCTTGTATTCTTATAGCAGTAAAACGTACAATTATTATTTTTCATTTTGAAATTGGCATTGAGCATCTCCTATAAATGTTTTTACGAGCTTCTTTTATAAGAAAGATTTTTAAAATAATATATAATATAATAATGTAAAATATTGAAATGGGATTGGTATTATGTTTGAAAATATTCACAAAAAAATTATTGCTTTTAGTATTGTAATTATCTTTATTTTTTTAACAATCTCACCAATTATTGATGCAAAAGTTTCAAACAATAAAATAAGTGTTATAGTGTATGGAAATGATGATAATGATAATTCAGATTTTGACTTACTTATTATTTGTCCAAAAAAATTTTCATTTGCAATGCAGCCACTTGCTAGACATAAAGAAAAGTATAATATTTTAACAAAAATTGTTACGTTAAAAAGTATATATTCTCAACATCCTGAAGGAAGAGATGATGCTGAGAAGATTAAATTATTTATTAAAGATGCTTATGACAATTCAAATATCTCCTATGTACTTTTAGTGGGGGGTAAAAAGACTCAATTTAATTCTTGGAATTGCCCAGTTAGATATGTTCAAATGTCAGACTCTGGGTCTTGGGAATCAGAAATTCTAAGTGATCTATATTTTGCTGATTTATATGATTCTGAGGGTAAATTTTCTAGTTGGGACTCTGATGGTGATGGTCATTATGGTGAATGGGATCAAGGAGAGCAACCAGAAGATAAATATTTAGACCTATATCCAGAAGTTGCAATAGGTAGACTACCTTGTAGAAACAGACTTGAAGTAAGAATTATGATTAGAAAGATAATAAAATATGAAAAATCAACATACGGAAAATCATGGTTCTGGGATATTGTAGCAATTGCTGGGGATACATATCCTGAATATCAAAATGAAAAATGGGTTGGAAATGAAGGAGAATATTATGCAGATTTAGTACTAGAAAACATGTCTGATTTTAATAATGTTACTTATTATACATCAGACGGGACACTAAAGGGGTGGTATGACATTTACAAAGCAATAAACAAAGGTTGTGGTTTTTTGTATTTCAATGGTCATGCAAGTCCAAGGACTTGGTCTACACATTTTCCGAATAGTAAAAATTGGACAAAGGCATTTTCTGTAAACCATATCCGTTTATTACATAATAGAAATAAACTACCAATCTGTGTAGTTGGAGGTTGTCATACTAATCAGTTTGATGTTTCCATTTTTAAGGTTTTTAATGGAACTCAAAGATGGCGAGGTGAAGCAACCCCTGAATGTTGGAGCTGGCTTTTAACAAGAAAGTTTGGAGGTGGTTCTATTGCTACTATTGGATGTACTGCTCTTGGATTTACAAAAGAGGATAAAGAGTCTTTTGATGGTGGTGCATGTATTCTTGAGGTTCAATTCTTCAAGCAGTATGGACAGGATAATGTGGATATAATTGGTGATGCATGGGCTAATGCTGTAAGTTGGTATATTGACACATATCCGGTTGATTGGGATAATCCACATCCAAATGATTCATGGATTGATGTTCAAATCGTCCAGACCTGGAATCTATTTGGTGATCCCTCTTTAAAAATGGGTGGATACTCTAATTAAATATTTTTTAAAATGTAACCTAAAATATATTTTTTTAGGATCTATTTTTGATCCAATTATAATGCCTTATTTTTTTTGTATTACCAAATCCGCAAGCCGCACATATTCTCTTTTGAATATGAAATGCATGTTTTCCGCATCTTCTGCAGATGGTATGAGTTCTTTTACCACCTTTTTTAGAAGGTGTTCCTTTTGTCATTATTAATTACCTCAATTATGGAGAAACATAGATTATATTGTCTCCTCTAACAATTACAGTGTTATGTTTTCCTATAGATTCACCATTTTCCATTTCTTCGACATTTTTTAGAACTAGATTCATATGGGGAACATCGTATCCATCAAGTGTTCCATGGTATCCGCGTCCACCACGAAGCTCTACCATTACTCGATTGGTTAAACTGGCATGTAGTATCTTAAGAGGTTTTTCCATGTTGATTACCTTGGGGACACGGAATAGCTATTTTATTTATAAGGATTTGGGCTTCTTTCTTTTTAAGACAAAGATTAAAAGATATTTAAAAATGTCTTATTTTCATGTTTGTTAAGATTAAGAATAGACACCGTCTTAAATCAAGGGAAATTAGAAATTATCAAAATGATTTAAAATCTATTTTTGGTGAAATTTTTTTTGATGAAAAATCATCTGTTGAGACTGGAGATTTAAATGGAAGGATTATTATATTTATAGATAGTGAACCTTGTTTTATGTTTTATAATGATAAAATTGTTTTCACATTGCATGGACTTAATAAATATAAACCTGCAAAGAATTTTGTAGTTGTTGATATGGGTGCAGTTAAGTTTGTAACAAATGGAGCAGATGTTATGGCACCAGGAATTGTTGATGCTGATAAAGATATTATTGAAGGAAACCAAGTATGGATTTGTGATGAGAATCATCATAAACCTCTTGCAATTGGAATTGCTCTTGTAAGTGGGAATGACATGATTTCAAAATCAAAAGGTAAGGTTATTAACACAATTCATTATGTAGGTGATGAACTTTGGAATTATGTCGCCAAAAGTTTATAAACACAATTATATTTTAGAATAAGAGGAAAGTCAGGAGTGGAGAATTATTATGGGAATAGTCGGTAAAAT
>WOR8_10000336_pt1 | contig 48238 bp, 42 predicted proteins | sample DeeMarSeWOR38_10_FD_19890 | JGI IMG/M metagenome (IMG submission 19890)
GAAGGCGTGTCAGCAAACAATCCTGTCTATCAGCAAATCAGATTAGCATTAGGAGAAGTTGAAGCAAATATTGCAGCTACTGTAGTAAGACGTAATGAGTATAGAAAACGGGTTCAAGAATTAGAGCGCCTAGTAGAAACATTACCTCAAATTGAAGCAGAATTAAAAGCGTTAAATAGAAATTATGAGATAAATAAAACTAATTATGATGCATTGGTTGCTCGTCGGGAATCTGTTTCTATTGCGGAAAATGTTGAGCAGACTGGAGAACAAGTAAAAATTAAAGTTATTGAGCCGCCGCGTATACCTATAAAACCAGCAGCACCAAATCGACTAGTACTTAGTACAATAGTTTTCTTGTTATCAGCAGGTGCTGGCGTTGGTGTAGCCTTCTTGTTCTCCCAGCTAAAGCCTGTGATTTATTCACGTGATGAACTTCTTAAGATGATTTCTTTACCTGTAATTGGTTTAATTTCTTTCAATCCAACAAGAGAAGTTATCCATAAAAAGAATATGTCGATAATTGGTTATTCAGTGATGTCTGGCATGCTTTTTCTTTCCTATTGTGCAGTCATCATATTTCATATTAAAAATTTAGCATAACTAAAGCGTATTGAAACAATGAGTAGTATTGAAAAAGCCATAGAACGATTGAGAGAGGGCTCAGCAATTGAGAAACAAGTGGAGCAAACTGATCCGGAACAGACATATAATGCTTCAAAATCGAATAACAAGATACATAAGATCGATTTTGATGCTTTAAAAAAACAAGGATTTCTTACCCCAGAAGACATTCAGAGTAAAATATCAGAAGAATATCGGGTTTTAAAACGACCAATACTAAAAAATGCATTTGGTAAAAATACGAGTCCTTCAGAAGAAGGAAACCTGATAATGGTTACAAGCAGTATTCCAGGAGAAGGTAAAACTTTTACCGCCTTGAATTTGGCAATGAGTATTTCTCTTGAAAAAGATACAACTGTTTTGCTGGTTGACTCTGATGTAATTAATCCATCTCTATCAAAAATATTAAATTTACATGACCGTTATGGAATAATAGATTTATTAACAGATACCAGCCTCGAAGTAAGTGACGTAATAGTTAATACAAATATACCGCAACTACGTATCATTCCATCTGGCTTGCCTCATGAACATTCCACTGAGTTATTAGCAAGCGATAAGATGAAAGCTCTTGCGCATGAAATATCAAGACGGTACACAGATCGGGTTATTTTATTTGACAGTCCGCCCTTATTGCTAGCAAGTCAAGCTGCCGTGCTTAGCCAGTTAATGGGGCAAATACTGATTATAGTTGAGGCTGGAGAAACAACAAAAGAAAATATAAAAAGTGCTATAGATCTTCTTGATCATCAAAAAGCAATTGGCCTTGTGTTAAATAAAACACCGAAAGGAAGCAGCGGCAGTTACTATGGGACGTACTATAGTTCAATTGAAAAATAAGTGGAAAATTAAATTGGATATTCAGTCAAAATCCAATTTTAATAGTTTGATATATGGTGTCATTTTTCTTTATCTGGTATTACCAAAAACTACCACTTTTGCAGCACAGTGGGAAATAGAACCATCTATATATTTTGCAGGAACATATATTGATAATGTTTTTCTGACGCCATCTGATACAGAAATAAGTGATTATGTCGGTCAAGTAAATCCAGGAATAGACATTGAGATGAATAGTCAGAGGAGTAATCTTGACCTGGCTTATGAAATGCAAAATATATTCTATTCTGATTTGAGTGAATTTGATGACACATATCATTACTTGAATACAAGAGGGGATGTTCAATTATTGCCAGATTTATTCTTCGTAGAAGCCACTCTTGGACACACGCAACAACCTATAAGTAGGGACGCTGGGATTCCCGTTGATAATATTACATTAAGTGCTAATCGCACAAATCTAGACCTTGCATCAGTTAGTCCATTCTTTCGAACACAGTTTGGTCGTAGTCTAGTAGGTGAACTGCGTTATAGGAAAGCATGGTTAAATTATGATGCAGTAGAACTTTCAGACTCGGAAGAGCAGCAAGTTATAGCACTACTAGATAGTCCTCCTACCTCAGGACGTCGCTTATTATGGAGTTTGATTTATGATTATCGTTTAATTGAGCCTGAAACAAACTTGGACAGTCGTCTTGAGAGAAGTAATTTAGAAATAGATTATAGTTTAACTCGGCAATTAGGCATTCTGGCTGGAGGCGGTTATGAGCATAATGAATATGACGAAATCAACGCAACAAGGGTGGAAGATGGGCCGGTTTGGTATATTGGTTTTAGATGGAGTGCAAGTCATGCTAACACCTTAACATGCCGCATTGGAGAGCGATTTTTTGGTAGAACAGCAAATATAGAATTTTTACGAACATCTCGACGGTGGACTTTAGGTGCCAGTTATGACGAGGAATTTCGAACGGCTACGGATATATTACTCAATAATCAAGAGTTGGGAGATGTAACTGACCCAATCCTTCGCCCAGGCGACCCCTTGCCTTCAAGCGATGTGTTTCTTGAAAAGCGAACGGAACTAACCGCAACACGCGATTACAGCAAAACAATACTGGATATAACCTTATATTATCGTGATAGAGAAAATCAGCAAACCGGTGAAGATGAATTAATCTATGGAGGAGAATTAGGTATAGATTGGCAATTTCTCCCTAGAACAAAGTTGGAAATGAACTTTACTGCTGAACATTACACCTTTCCTGAAGGTGTTCGTGAAGATAATATACAAATAGTTAATATGCTAATAGAACATTCGTTAACAAGAGATATTACTACTGGCTTAGGGTATCAACAGAATCGGCGTGATTCTACGAACATTAGTAGCGAGTATACCCAAAATCAGCTAACTGTTAACTTCGAAATAATATTTTAGGTCAACAAATGTATGAATCATTTTACAAATTGAATGACACGCCATTCAAATTAATTCCAAATTTGAAATATTATTATTTTGGGAAAAGCCAGCAGCGAGCACTGACATATTTGAAGTATGGAATAACACAAGGTGAAGGCTTTATTGTTATTACGGGTGAAGTAGGTACTGGTAAAACAACATTAATACAATGCCTGCTAAATGATCTAAAAAACAGTGATATTGCTATTGCAGAAGTAGCAGCAGCAAATCTTGATGCAAAAAAAATACTTCCAATGATTTGCGCAGCATTTGGTATTTCATACGAAAAAAAGAGTGATGTAACTCTATTAAAAGAACTCAAAAAATTATTACTCAAATATATTGAAAGAAATACACCAATTTCACTAATAATAGATGAAGCGCAAACGTTAACCGATTCGGCACTTGAAGAACTCAGAATACTTTCGAATCTGCAAGTAAATAATAAAGCATTAATACAAATTATTTTAGTCGGACAAAACGAACTTAGACAAACTCTGGCTTCTAACAAATATGAACATATAAGACAGAGGATAATAGCTTCTTATGAAATGGAAGCCCTAAGCGAACAGGAAACGAGAGCTTACATAGAATATCGTCTTGAAAAAGCAGGTTGGGATGGTGACCCTGAATTTGAAGAAGAGATATTTCTCGATATTTACGATTGGTCTAATGGCATTCCTAGAAAAATAAATACCTTGTGTAATCGAATACTATTATATGGTTTTGTAGAGAATATACATAAAATAAACGTATCCGATGTCAAATCGGTTGTAAATGAATTGAATTGCGAAACATCTAATTCTATTAAAGGCGATCCAGATTTATTACAAGCCAATAAAGATTATGATGAATCTCAATTAGGTTTTTATTCTCAAATAGAATGGAGAATCAAAATACTTGAGAGAAAAATAGACCGCCATGATCAGGTATTGAATACATATCTAAACGATAACAAAATTGAAGAGTTGAGTCATACAAAGAATTAATTACCATTCCAATAAGAGAAAAATAATACATTGCTAAAAAAGAAAATGAATACTAACGAGAAGATCATTGTTACTTTTGTAAAACACAAGGTATTACTGGATAGTCTGTACCATGAAAAATGAAAATCATATCAATAATGCATTGACTGTGGATGTGGAAGACTATTTTCATGTTTCAGCTTTCTCAAAGTATATAGATATAAATAAATGGGATAATATTAAAACACGTGTTGAAAATAATACGGCACGTCTTCTTGAATTATTTGCAAAACACGAGATTAAGGCGACATTTTTTGTATTAGGATGGGTGGCAAATAAATACCCAAAATTGATAAAGCGTATCAGTGAAGAAGAGCACGAAATTGCATGTCATGGTTACAGTCATCAGTTAGTGTATGAACAAGAACCTGAGATATTCAGAAGTGAAACTATAAGATCTAAAAATATACTAGAAGATTTAATTCAAAAACCAGTAATAGGGTATCGCGCTGCAAGCTACTCAATCATAAATGAGTCATTATGGGCATTAGATATTTTAGCTGAGTTGGGCTTTAAATATGATTCTAGTATATTCCCGATAAGACATGACAGGTACGGATTGCCTGATGCCCCTAAGTATCCTTATCGACTAAAAACACCAGCTGGCTTTAATATAGTCGAATTCCCACTCTCTACTGTTAAATTATTCGGTTATACACTACCAATTGCTGGGGGAGGTTATTTTAGATTATTCCCCTACTTTGTTAGCGAGAGAGGATTAAAAAGTATAAACAAGAATAATAAACCATTTATTTTTTATCTCCACCCATGGGAAATCGATCCAGGACAACCAAGAATTTCTGCAAATTTCATTTCAAGAATAAGACATTACACTAATCTTGATAAATGCGAAATGCGATTAACAAAATTAATAGAGACATTTAATTTTACAACAGCAAATAATGTGCTCACTGAAATAGGTATGCTTAAATAGTATTTATCGATTAATTGCTTAATTTAGATGGATTGACCACTTGATCAATATAAAGGCATTTATATGTGTGGTATTGCAGGAATCTTAGGGTTCCAATCTGGGTTGCATGTTAATAAACATCAACTAGAGAAAATGATCGGAATGCTTCAACATCGCGGGCCGGATGGTGTTGGATATTTTACTTCTAATAATATTGGTTTAGGACATGCGAGATTAAGTATTATTGATATAGAAGGGGGACGGCAACCAATACACAATGAAGATAAAACAGTATGGGTGATATTTAATGGTGAAATATTTAATTATATAGAATTGCGAAAAACTCTGGAATCAAAAGGACATATTTTTTATACAAAAACGGATACAGAGGTTATCGTCCACTTATATGAGCAATATGGTGAAAAATTTGTTAAACATTTAAATGGGCAATTTGCGATTGCATTGTGGGATGATAAGAAAAAGCGATTGATACTCGTGAGAGATAGAGTGGGAATATTGCCGTTATTTTATAAGTGTGAGAAAGATCGTCTACTATTTTCATCTGAAATAAAAGCAATTTTAGCAGCATGTGCACATTCTCCAAAATTAAACTCTGATGCTCTCGATCAAATATTGACGTTTTGGTCACCAATAAGCCCAGAAACCATATTTGATGATGTGTATGAAGTATCTCCGGGTGAACTAATTATTATCGATAATTCTATTTTAAAAAAACGAAAATACTGGGATTGGGAATTTCCAGAAAATGACGATTATAACCAAAGTAATGAAGATGAACTAGCAGAATCTCTACATGATTTATTGTTAGATGCAACTAGGATTAGACTGAGATCAGATGTTCCGGTTGGCGCATATTTATCAGGAGGATTAGATTCTTCCGTACTAACATCACTAATTCATAATTATTCTGATGCACCACTACGTACTTTTTCTATAGGATTCAAAGATAAAAGTTTTGATGAAAGTATATATCAAAGACAAATGATTGAGTATCTTGGTGCTACCCATAGTAATGTTGAATGTACTGATACTGATATCGCCCGAGATTTCTTATCTACAATATGGCACACGGAATCGCCAATTATACGAACTGCACCTGTGCCAATGGGTATCTTGTCAAAATTAGTAAAGAATGAAAACTACAAAGTAGTCCTTACCGGAGAAGGTTCAGATGAAGTACTAGGTGGTTATGACATATTCAAAGAGGCAAAAATAAGACAATTTTGGGCAAAAAACCCAGAATCACATTGGCGACCTTTATTATTAAAGCGTCTTTATCCTTATTTGGATCTTTCGAAAAGCCAGGGATTGACCTATATGAAAAGTTTTTTTGGTGCTGCACTAGATAACCCTGATTTATCATACTTTTCACACATTCCAAGATGGGAAACAACGGCAAAGTGTAAAGAGTTTTGTGCTGACGATATAAAGGAACAGTTACGAAATAATGCAATTGATTTATTTAGCAAAATATTACCTGATAAATTAAAAGATTGGGCACCATTTAATCGGGCGCAATATATTGAAGCAAAGTCACTCATGAGCGGTTATCTTTTATGCTCTCAAGGGGATCGAATGTTAATGAAAAATTCTGTAGAAGGACGCTTTCCTTTCTTGGACCACAGGGTTATAGAATTTGCTAATAAAATGCACCCAAAACTTAAAATGAAAGTATTAAATGAGAAATATTTATTGAAAAAGTCTATGAAAAACTATATTCCAGAAACAATTATAAAACGATACAAACAACCTTATCGGGCCCCGGATATACCAGGATTTTTTTCGAAAGAATCATTTCAGTATGTAAAAGAATTATTAAGCCATCAGAAAATAAATGATTACGGTTATTTTTCAACAGATAAAGTAATGCATTTGATAAAAAAAATAGAACGAGGAAGGGTAATCAGTCAGAAAGACAATATGGCATTTATTAGTATTTTATCAACTCAGGTATGGCATTATCATTTTATTGAAAATTTTTCACAGAATTTCAATTTTAATAAAAGAAATAGTCTAACTTTGTTAAAAGAGCATGTATTAGGAGTTTAAGATGTCTGCAGAACAACAAATCAGAAACTACGTTTTAGAAAATTATCTATTCACTGATGAACAGGCTGCTTTAGATAATAATGATTCTTTTCTTGAAAAAGGTATCCTAGATTCAACTGGGATACTCGAAGTCATTTACTTCCTTGAAGATGAATTCCAAATAAAAGTAGAAGATGAAGATATGGTTCCAGAGAATCTTGATTCAATAAATCGAATAGTAGCCTATCTTGATAAAAAAATGAATAATCATGGTTAGGCAATGCAAATGACACTGTCTCTGGTACATATGTTGCATCGAAGTGTTAAACGTTACCCTAATTCGGAAGCGTTAGTTTATAAGGCGCATCGCATTAGTTATAAGAATTTATGGGACAGCATTATAGCTATTGCAAGTTTTTTGAAAAATGACGGACTTAATCAGGGTGATCGTGTTGCAATTTTTGTAGAGAATTCACCAGAATATGTAGAGGCATATTACGGAATCTTGATAGCTGGAGGTGTAGCTGTTGGTCTGAATACAGCGGCAAAAGCTAGAGACATAAATAATTTAATAAGACATTGTGATGCAAAATACTTAATCTCTCATAGCACTCTTGCAGAGACAGGAAAGATAATCCAAAATCTTGAAAAAGAAATTAATGTTATATTAATTGGTGAATTAGCGCATTATGATATTAAAAATCGTCTAAACGCATGGGATAGTGTGATTCGATCAAATATTACTAGTATTGATTTGAAAGAATTAGATAATGCAAATAAGCTTGCAGCAATTATTTATACTTCTGGAACGACTGGCAGCCCAAAAGGTGTGATGCTCAGTCATGGTAATCTCGCAAATAATATGGAATCTATTCTTGACTACTTAAAATTACAGCATACAGACAGTATCTTAAATGTACTGCCATTTTATTACACCTACGGTAATTCTGTACTACACACACATTTAGCTGTGGGTGCAACTTGTATAATAGAGAATAACACTGCTTTTCCTCATAAATTACTATCCTTAATGGTGAAAGAGAAAGTCACTGGTTTTTCAGGTGTTCCATCAACATTTGCATTACTAATGAGCCGAATAAAATTAAGTGAATATGATTTATCAAACGTAAGATATATGACCCAAGCAGGTGGTGCAATGCCGCCAGCCAATATACTTCGCTTAAAAAATGAATTACCACACATAAAGTTTTTTGTTATGTATGGTCAAACAGAAGCAACAGCTCGTTTGACATATTTGCCACCAGAAAAACTAGATGAAAAGTTAGGTTCAATTGGTATACCGATTAAAGGAGTAAATATCGAAATCAGAGACGAAAATGGAAATAAGGTGCAAGAAAATACAACGGGAGAAATATGTGTTAATGGCGAAAATGTGATGATGGGCTACTGGAATGATGTTGAATTAACCAATAAAGCAATTATCGATGGCTGGTTGAAAACTGGTGATTTGGCGCACTATGATAGTGATGGGTACATTTATATAGATGGTCGATCATCTGAAATGATTAAGACCGGTGCTCATCGCATCAGCCCAAAAGAAATAGAAGAGGTTGTAGCTGAATTAGAAGAGATTGAAGAAGTCGCAGCATATGGAGTTGAAGACGAAATAATGGGACAAGTGATAAAATTAGCTGTTGTACTTAGACCTGATAGTTCAATTACTATGAAAGAAATATTACTCCATTGTAAAAGTAATTTGGCGACGTATAAGATACCAAAGTATATTGAATTTATGAGTTCAATACCAAAGACTGCTTCTGGAAAAATAAAACGCTTTCAACTGCAAGAATCAAATTCATAAGATTCAAAATTATAGTGGTTAGGATATTGCTATTATACACTCTAAAAATCATTGAAATTAGATAAATATTATTAACGATAAAAATATATTATGTATATAGATCATATATGTATTGCTGTTAGATCAATAGATAAAGCAGTAAAAAAATTATGTAATATGTTGGATTACGACATTAAAACACAAAAGGTAACAAACAGTCGGCAGCAGGTTAATGTAATATTTATTGAAAAGAAAGGTTCAATAGATATAAAACTGATTGAACCAAGTAATGTTGATTCACCTTTATGGGCATTTATTAAAAAGGGTGGAGGACTACATCATATATGCTTTTTTACTGAAGACGTAAGTAAAACAACTGAGAGCATGAAAGAAAAAGGAGCTATAGTTGTAGCTGAACCTGAGCCTGGTGAAGCATTTGATGATGAACTAATATCATTTTTATATCTGGGAGCTGGTTTAAATATAGAACTTATAGACACAAAGAAAAGAAAGTCGCAAATAACATGAAAAATTGGAAAAACACGTAGGCAGCATTAGGAATTACAATATAAATTTATGGACATAACAATGAAAACAGATAAAAAAATAAATTTTTCACTAGATGTATTGGACTTCAATATAGAAAATGAAATAGACTCAATAACCTCGAGGTTAAAAGAAATTCTTCGCACAAAATTAAATCGTCGAGGCTTGGTAGTTGCACTATCTGGTGGTATCGACAGTTCAGTTTCAGCTGCATTATCAGTAAGGGCAATAGGTCCCCAAAAAGTATTGGGATTACTCTTGCCAGAAACGGATTCATCCTCTGAAAGTGTTACGCGTGGACGTTTGTTGGCTGAAACGCTCGGTATTGATTATATTATTACCGACATTGCTCCAACTCTCGAGGCTATTGGTTGCTATAAGTGGCGTGATGACGCGATTCGTAATGTATTCTCTGATTATGATTCAGATTGGAAAAATAAGATAATCATTCGTGGCGGTATTGAAGGACAAGTTAATCATTTTTATTTGGTTGTACAAAAACCAGATGGCGAAGTCTTAGAAAAGAGACTGCCGCTAAAAGAATACTTACAAATTGTTGCTGCAACGAATTTCAAACAAAGAATACGTAAGACTTTGGAATATTTTCACGCAGATAGGTTAAACTATGCTGTAGTGGGGACACCAAACAGGCTCGAGTATGATCAGGGTTTTTTTGTAAAAAATGGTGATGGGTCTGCAGATGTTAAACCAATCGCGCATTTATACAAAACTCAAGTCTATGAATTGGCTAAATTTATGAATTTACCAGAAGAAATATGTACCGCCAAACCAACAACTGATACATATAGCTTGCAACAAGGACAGGATGAATTTTATTTTTCTTTGCCATATGACAAGATGGATTTAGCTCTATGGGCGCATAATCATGGAATATCTAATCATGAACTCGCAAAAGTATTAAATATTCAACCAGATGATGCAAGTTACATATATAAAGATATTAAAGCTAAACGAAAAACGACTCGTTACCTGCATGAAAAAGGGGTACTAATAAATGATGTCCCAGAGATTAAATGATAATTTGTCGTATAAAAAACATTGTTGAATAAATAATAAATGTGTTAATCAATACGTTAATCAAGAAAATTATACGGCGCATACAACATTTATATGTGTTAGCCAATGCGCCAAGAATAACAAAAAACAATTTACTTAATGAAAACAATAAAAAATTATTAATATTATGTTACGGTAATATCTATAGAAGCCCTTTTGTTGAATGTTATCTAAAAAGTCATAATAAATTGCCTAATAATGTTTTAATAAAATCAAGTGGTTTTCATCCAGTAATAAACAGGTCATCACCAAAAGTACATATTCAAATGGCTGCAAAAATGGATGTTGACCTGAGTTTACATAGATCGACAATTGTTAATCAAGATGTACTTAATTGGGCAGATTTAATTATTATTATGGACAGAAAAAATTGGGATCAGCTGTCCAAATATAGTGCGGCGATAAAGAAAAAGATAATTTGGCTGGGAGTATTAAAGCGTGGTATTAATATTGAAATCAAAGATCCATATGGGCATAGCGAGAAATATGCGTGGAAAATAATGAATCAACTTAAACTGGCAAGTGATGAATTAATACAAAAGTTATATAATTAGTAATAGATATTCACTTCACATCTGAAAAACAATAAAAAATAGCATACTAAATAATACTACCTGAGGTTAAGCCACTTAGCGGATTCATATAGCCAAGGTTTTATATCATCCATAGATAAGATTTCATAATTGAGATCTTTTCCCCAAAATTTCATAAAATCAATTAACGCCTTTATTTTTCTATACTTTTTTGGCGCTAGGTTTAGTGATTTGCTTGACTTAAAAAGAAGCATCAATAACAAGTCAACATCTCCCCAAAACCATCGTGTTTTAACGCCTAATTTGTAGTTAAGAATCGGTGTTATTGGCTTTTCTTCAATTGTTTTCAGTAGCAATTTAGGAAAATCAACACCAGCATCGATTGCTAGTTGTAATGAACCCCAGAATCTACCATTTATCTCCATCAATTTTGGAGTATTATTTCTATTATCTATTTTAAACTCTACCATTGCTACACCATGCCAACCAAGATTTTTTAATAACATTTCTGCATATTTCCTGGTAACTGGATCGACAGGTATACTTTCTCGAAGAACACTGACTCCGCCAGATGGTGGTTTTTCTCTTATACGGTGATGACCGAATAAGCCAATCAATTCGCCCTGATTAAAACACATGAATATACCAACCCCAGGTCCTTCAATGCGTTCTTGGAGTAGAATAGGAAATTCCTGAGGATCTTTGGCTTTTAAAGAACTGATAAGTTCATCAAAATTATTTGCGTAACTAACTGTTGTGTAGATCCAATCAGTATTTGTTCTGATGCGTGAACGGGAAGGCTTAATTACGATAGGATATACAATATCTTTCTTAAGTGATTCGATTTCATTATAGCTAGTAATCAAGGTAGTATTTGGAACTGGTATTCCGATTTTCTTAGCAATGGATGTGACATATGCTTTATCAGCAGCTGCGGTAATTGTCTCAAAACTAGCAAAAGGAATATTGCATCTGGAAAACAAATTAGACTTTTCTTGAGATATAAGTAATGTTGTAATATCTGAAACTGGGATAATGACATCAATATCACGTTCAATTATTGCAACAGATAAAGATTTGATAAATTTCTGTGAATATTTTTTGGGATCTGGATAAAGCAGTTTTTCACTGCAATATTTTGAAGATGCGGCTAGAGACTGTGAAGTATTTTCACCAACAACTATATGGTGTCCACTTCTTCCAAGAGAACGTGTTATAGCAAGCGCTGCACGATTATGACCATCAGTCACTAGAATCTTCATTATTAGAATTCAGTATAATTATTGTCAGAATATACCTAATATATGACAATAAAACATTGGGATATTACGTGTTGTATCTTCGTGAATATTTATTCGCTTAATGCTATATGTATCATCAGAATCTACAACCCTTCCTGGCACAGTAGTGAATGCAATTTCGTAGCCACTTGCTTTTAGAAGATGTGCAATGTTTTTATTGAAATTACCATTAGGATAGGCAAAACTAATTATACTATGTCCAAGAACAGATTGTATTGTATGTTTAGAGGTTTCGAGTTCAGTTTCTACATCTTCAAGACTAAGTTGGGTCATGATGGAATGACTCTTGGAATGTGAACCAAAAGAGATATTATTTCTGTCCATTTCTAATATCTCATCCCAGCTCATAAATTGATCCACATTGTCCATAACATTGACGTTATCTATCGAATACAGATATAAGTTAATTTCATTTATGATTTCATTAATCTCATCTGAGCTACGAGATTTTAACTGATTAACAAAGGTTTTAATCATTTTACGAACGTCAGAGTCAGATCTTTCGTGTAATGACGTGAGTTGATATTTTTCCAAGATCTTGATTGCTCTTGGACCTATTTGGTAAAGGCGATAAACTAATTCTGCTAATTCTTCTTGCCAGAAACGACGTTTAGTACCGATATAATCAATGGGTAGAAAAATAGTAGCCGGTGTGGAATAACGGTTCAGGATTGGATATGCTTCGCTGTAATTGTCTGCCCATCCATCATCAAAAGTGATCAAGCATGAATAACCATAAAATGTTCGTTTATTTATAAGATTTTCCGAGAATTCATCGATAGAAAGTGGACGAAACTTTTTATTCAAGAACTTTATTTGTTTCTCGAATGTATGTGCCTTTACAATAATACCCTCATGAGAGAAACTTTGTTGCGCGATCAGATCGGGAAGAACTCGGTGATACATTAATACGATTACATTTCCTTTACAATATAACCATCGATAGGCATTTAAAATACCACTGTAAAACAGTGTATAAGCTATACCCCATTTTATGGCATATTTTAATTTTTGTAGATTTGAATTTATGTACATATTACTATTTGTCATATATTAGTTAATTACTTGTTTAATTATATCTATAGTAATTTTTAAATGTTTATCTGTAACATAAGGGTGAGTGGGCAATGTTAATATATGTTCAGCAACATAACGGGCTCCATTACCTATTTGGTTATCATTATTGAGCAGATCTTGTATATCTGGGATGTCAACTATTGACTTAGGGTAAGAGGCGGTTGCGCCGATGCCACTCTCATTAAGCTTTTTAATCAATAAATCACGCATATGAGGATCTTGTATAAGCAATGGTAGTCGTAAATATACTGGAATTACATCAGCTGAAGTATGTATAAATTTAATAGAATGCATATCCCTTAAGTGCTCGTAAAGCCAATTTGCGTTCTCTCTTCGGCTTGCATTAATTTCATCTATCTGAGTGAATAGCCAAAATGCCAATACTCCCAGGGTAGAGCTATATTTTCGAACTGGATAGTCCATTGTGTATACGGTCGTACCCAGATTAAGAAACGGAATATAACGGGTAATCCAGTACATCTTTGGTGGAAGTAGCATGGCATATACAAAAAGTTTCGTGATTTCAGAAAGGAGACCCAGAGTAGATTGTGGAGCTAACGCATCAATTTCATTGCTCAGCTCATGAGCAATATCATCAGAATTTGTAACTATGATACCACCTTGAATAGATGTAATATTCTTGCCCTTATCCAAACTATATATTCCAACATTTCCAAATGTACCAGCATATTGACCAGCGCTGATTGCCCCCATTGATTGTGCGGCATCATCGATCAAGTAAACTCCATGCTGAGATGTGATTCTTAAAATTGCCGATAGATCATTCGGTATTCCGTATAGGTTAGCAGTGACGACTGCTAAAACTTTATTGAAATCGAGACTCTCGAGACATTCGAGATCATAACTTAATGTTTCGGGTGAAATATCACAAACGCGCACCTTCAGTCCTGCTCGGTATATTGCTGCAGGTATCGAATAACATGTATATGAAGGAATCACGACCTCTTGTCTATCATTGTTTTCCGCGAGACGAGCGAGACAACGCAAAGTCGAGTATATGGCAGCACGTCCAGATGATATAAAAAAACAATGTTTTATCTCAAACTTACTTTGTATAGCCTGTTTAAATTCATCTAATGTATCATGAGGTCTGGATATGGTTTTTAACCAATAAAATATATCGCGAAAGCGTATTGGAGTTCCTGCAGGTGCAATGTAGTTCATAATACTTACTGTTTTATGGAATGCTACGCGCCAGAATTGGGCCAAGATATGCGGTAAGACTAATGGGCAGCTTACGCCATATTTTTATGGCGGTTTTATATTTTTTATTCTGAACATTTAGTTGCGGTATCTTTGAAGCCCTACACAGATAATATTGCCAATAAAGCTGTGTTTGAACGGCATTCCACTTCTTTTTGAATTGTTCCCCTCCTGAGTCAACGGTAGAACGCCCCAAATGGTATTTATTGAAACCGCGTTCACAAGCGTCTTTGATCATCTCCCAGTACATAACATAATTAGGTTGCAAACTACGAAATCGAACTGGCGCAGCTGCCCACATTCCTTCTACAGTATTCTTATAATATCCATTAAATGCAGCCGCAATGGGGTTATTTTTATGACTACAGATAAAAATCCGCGTGAGTTCCGGAAAACTATTTAGAATACTGTAAAAATAATCTTTTTTATATATGGGTGTTCCAAGGTCGCGCCAAGTTTCTACAAGCAAATCATAAAATGTATCCAAATATTCAATACCGCCAGTCGTTACATTGATATTGTTTTTATAAACTCGTCGGATATTAGTGCGATGTTTTGAAGAAAATTGATTCCAAATGATATCAGGATCAGAATCAAGTTCTAATGTCATGCTTATTTTATGTGTAGATGTATGTAGTGAATTGTCAACAATCTTTTTTGTACGCAATTCAAGGTAATCAACATTACAGTCCTTGGCAATGTCAATCGCTTCTTGTAATAATTTAGATTCGACAGCTTCATTGATACAACATGGACCGCCATAATTAACAAAAGGTAGAGAACACAATATCTTGCCGAAAATATGACTATTCAGAAATACCAAAGGAAAAATGCCAATAAACGAATCATTATTGGTAGCTGCTAAGTAATAGGTTTTATGACCAAAATTAGTTTTATTAATCGCTCTCCAATAATAAAGATGATAAAATGATGCATCAGATTGATAATCAAGGAAATTGTCCCATATTATCTGATGATCATCAGAACAATGTATTATTTTAATATCAGAATTATTGTCACCAAATGTGCTTCCTACTCCATTTGCTGACATTCTTGATAATGGATCCACTATTTTCCCCAATGTCATAGTTTAGTTTATCCTGTCAGCAATCTTGGCTAGAGTGACAAGCAGTTGATTAGCCACGACTAACTTGCCTAGCTGATTTAGATGCCCTCCATCATAAGTATATCCAGGATACATTGAGTATACGGTCTGTCCGTTCATACTTATGGTCTCACGTCGTCCTGAAGGATGTGTAGATTCAATCCCAGCCAGATCAAATATTGGATCAATACCAGAGAATTCTTTTACCAATAGCTCATTGAATAAGTTTCTTTTTTGGTTATCAAGAAAAGTAGACGTTTTAGTACCAACTAAATGAAAAAGCTTTGTTCGAAGACCGACATCTTGACTCTTTAATGGTACAGTAAAATGAAGAAATACTGTCTTTGGATAATTACTTTTCAGGATCTCAAATTCTTTTCGATAGGTGTCTAAAAGTGTTTCTATTTTCGTATCCTTTGTAATATCAACGTAACAAAACTTTAAAAATGCTACATCCACGTATTTACCAATCCCGCTATCTAGTGTTGCCACGAAGTCAGTAATTTTGGATAAAGGATCATAGTTCCTCCCTGCTTGCATATGAGCCAACACAGCGCCTTTAATATCAGCAGGGTCACGGGTATTGACAACTTTTAATCGAGCACCAGACGACGCCTGAAGGACGCTTTCTATCCCTTTAATGATATCAAACCCGACTGATTGATGAGCAAAGTAGATCCGTTGCTTATTCAGGGCCTGCTGTTGCCTGGTATCGAGAGTGGCGAAAACGCCTTGAGTTAAGTTGGTATCATTGGACATAAATAAAATTAATATATATATAAAATTAAATAATAGTACAACTGTTTGGTTTTATTAAAGTAGTGCACAGGCGATATTTCGGGACATTGACTTTTTCAGTAGGTAAAGATAGCTCTTCGGTAATCCCTTGTTCAAAACAGCAAGCAATTTACATACATATTTATTAATTTAACGAATCAGTTTAAATAGAATGAAAGACGAAATCGAAAAACGTCCGCTCCAAGCTGTTCATTTTCCAGAATACGTGTGAGACATTTCTATAATAATCTACATTGCATGTAGTTGTATCTCCTGGGTTTTAGCCTAGTAGCAGGTGGTAAATATCTATAACAAAAGATAGATAACAAAATGCCCATATAAATGAAACAATACAAGTTTAATTCTAAAACTCATAAATTAGAATAACCTAATAGTTCTATAGATAATGGTTCGAATTGGCTGCGTCGTCTTATATTATATGAGAATTGTAAAATAACGATTCAAATTAAATGAACTATAACAAATGATTGTAAAAGTCTTATTTTGGATATCAGCTCTTAGTGTAATTTATGCGTACATTGGCTATCCCTTGGTTTTGGTGATACTGGGGTGGTTTAGAAGAGAGAATAAAGTGCAGTTAAGTGAGGAATATACACCGTCTCTTTCCATAATTATTCCGGCGTATAATGAGGAAGGTGTTATCGGACAGAAACTTAAAAATACACTTGAGCTGATATATCCACAAAAGAAATTAGAAATAATTATTGTATCAGATGGTTCTATTGATAAAACAAAACAAATAGTCCAATCATTCCTACCAAATCAAAAAATTAAGTTTATTGAAGTCTCTCAGCGAAAAGGCAAATCTAATGCCCTTAATTTAGGGTTAGATCATGCGAGTGGCGAAATCATTGTATTTTCTGATTCTTCAATCCTATTGGAACCAAATGCCTTACTGGAGATCGTAAAAGGATTTCAAGACGAAAAAATTGGTTGTATATCTGGTGAAGACCATATTCCAGGAAATGGTGGTGAAGGGCTTTATGGTAAATATGAGCTTTTCCTACGAAACAAAGAATCAAGAATTGGATCGATAGTAGGGGCTAGTGGATCTTTCTACGCGCAACGTAAAGAGCTTTGTATGCCATTTGTCGAAGGATTAGCGCCAGATTTTCTCTCAGTGTTAAATACTATTGAGCAAGGTTATCGTGCCATTTCAGAGCCAAAAGCAAAAGGTATGATGTCATCAGCAGATGAAACAGAGGCGGAATTCCGTCGCAAGGTTAGAACATTGCTCCGTGGTATGACAACATTATGGTTTAAGCGAAATCTTATTAGCCCATTTAATTATGGGATGTTTGCATTCTTTTTGTTATCACACAAACTTGTTAGATGGCTTGTGCCATCGTTCCTAATTGTTTTATTGGTTACTAATATGTTTCTTTTGTCTATTTTTATATATCAGATTATATTTCTAGGACAATTTATATTTTACATATTCGGATTTATGGCGTGGTGGAAGATTATTAATATGGACAAAAAAATAATTGGAAAAATACCTTTATACTTTTCAATGACGAATATTGCGATTCTACAAGCATGGATATTATTTATTAATGGGACTCGCCAGGAAATATGGGAGCCAACAAGAAGAAACAGCTGATAGATTATATTGTTATAACTTAAATATAAAGAAGTATATATAATGATAGAAACACCATTCTTCTTTCCTGGTAAGAATTATCAATTATTTGGTGTTCTACATCAGCCAAAACAAAATAATATTAATAAGGGTTATGTCTTTTGTCATCCATTTGGAGAAGAAAAGTTGTGGGCGCATAGAGTTTATGTAAATTTCGCGCGCGAATTGAGCAGTAAAGGATATACTGTTCTACGTTTTGACTACATGGGATATGGAGATAGTGACGGCACATTCGAAAAAACTACTGTTGACAATCATATTAACGATATACATAACGCAATACAAGAGATTCAACGACAATCTCAGGAACTTGAGAGCGTTGGGCTTTTAGGTTTACGCTTCGGAGCCACGCTTGCTTGTGTTGCAGGTAGTGCAAACAACAGTATTGATAATCTTATATTGTGGGATCCTGTTGTGGATTGCAATCGTTACATGCAAGATTTAATAAGAATAAATTTAACAACGCAAATGGCAGTTTATGGAAAAATAATAAAAAGTCGTGAGGACTTGATTCAAACCCTGATGGAAAATGGCTTTATTAATATAGATGGTTACGATTTGAGTGGTGTATTATATGAGGGAATTGCGCAATTAGATTTAACTGATTCTATAAAAGCTTTAGAAAAAAAGAGTCTCATTGCCCAAATAGGTAGACCCAATCAGAAAATTCGAAAGGAATATGCGGAAATTATTGAAAATAATGACAATCTAAAAATTTCATTGGTAAATGAAGAACCATTCTGGCGTGAGATAAAGAAATTTTACAGTATTGCCCCCAACTTGTTTTCCAATACATTTGAATGGTTAGAGGGAATGAATGATTAATAGAGTGCCCGTTAAATTTCGTAATAAAGCCGGCTTAAATCTTTTTGGAATTTTACATCGGCCACAAATATCTAGAGAAAATGGAATTACAATTATTCTTTTGTCTCCAGGGGTTAAAATGCGAGTCGGCCCACACAATTTATATATCAAGATGACAAAGCTATTTCTTGATATGGGTTTTAGTGTATTGAGATTCGATTTTTTCGGTTTGGGCGACTCAGAAGGTGAGTTGGAAGAAGACATGCTAGCAGATGTTTATAATCATATAGAAGTTGGAAGATATGTTGATGACACTATTATTTCAATGGACTGGCTAGAAAAAAACTATGGATTCAATAGATTTATACTAGGTGGATTATGTGGAGGCGCGATAACCGCTCTATTAGCAGCTAGTCGTGATAATCGTGTAGTTGGTATTCTTAGTTTGGGTATGACATCTGTTTTGGCAAGTTTCGCAGCAGACCCAGCTAAATACATTACGCAAGGTCAATTAAAACGATTGCGTGATGGGTATTTAAGAAAATTATTAAAGCCAAAATCATGGATTCGATTGCTCACTCTTCAGAGTGATTACTGGATTATTTTGAAATCTACAGTACAGCCATTATTTAAAAGAATAAAAGTAATGCTCAAGTTAAATAGAAATGAAAAAACAACTACGATAATAACAGCAAAAAGTATTCAAGATAATAGTAATCCACTGTTTGCGTCAGCCTTTTTTCGATGCATGGAAAGAAATATACCAATATTATTAATATTTAGTGGAGCTGATCGGTTATATTGGGAGTTTGAAGAAAAATTTATGCAACCGAGAAAAGATGAATTGGATAGAATTGAGAAAAAATACTTTTCTATACATATCGTTGACAAAGCAAATCATGTTTTCTCATTCAAAGAATGGCAAGATGAAATGCTCGGCGTATCAAAACAATGGTTAACAAATATCCAAATAACTTCATGATATCTATAATGCTGATATTTAAAGCATGCGTTATGCGTTGTTGCTCTAATTAAAATACGATTCGTAGAATATATCGATAGATTATTAAATATAGTTTTATGAGAATAGCCTATAATGGATAATATTCTGCTTGTTGCTAATTATGAATCAGATGTTGGATATGCTTGGTGGTTAATGGAAAATTACTGGGTAGCGATAGCAAATTATTTTTCCAGAAAAGGATGTCAAACTATACTGATATACCCCAAAATCAATTCAATACCAGATAATATAGCTAGATCAAATATAAAAATTATTGAACATGATTATTCTGACTGGTCAAAAAACTCACAACAAAAATTGAAAAATATTCTTCAATCGAATTCTATAAAGCATGTATATTTCACGGATAAGGAGTATTACAGCTTAAAATATTTTAAATTACGTACCTGGGGTATAAAACGAATAATTATTCATGATCATAAACCTGGGGAACGGCCGTATGTTTTTGGGATTAAAAGGATTTTAAAAAATACCATACATAGATTAGGCATTTTTTCTGCAGATCTATATATCGGAGTTTCATATTTTGTATATCTTAGGATGCTAAACAATGCTTGTTTGCCACCGAATCTGTGTGCGTATGTCCTTAATGGCATTCAACCTATAGAAATCAAAAAGGAAGATGAAAAATATGTAAATAAAACATTTCATTTGCCTGATAGTGCAAAAATTATCGTATCAACTGGTAGGGCTAGTAAATATAAAGGAATTGATTTCCTTATTGAGTGTGCAAAAATTATTCTTGATAATGATCCTAACGGGATAATATATTTTTTGCATTGTGGTGATGGACCAGATTTACAACATTTCAAACATAATGTTGAAAAAAAAGGCCTTACAGGTAGATTTATATTCGCAGGTAAACGCAATGATGTCAGAAAAATACTACCTTCTTGCCATATAGGGATTCAGGCCTCATTGGGTGAGGCTTTTTCTTTATCAATCTTGGAATATTTAAGTGCAGGTTTGGCTACTATAATTCCTGATAATTGTGGAAATCGTGAAGCTGTTATGGATGGGGAAACGGGATATTTATATACACCCGGTAACCATAAGTATGTCATAAATACCATAAAAAAATTACTATTAGATGAAAATTGTAGAAGAATTATCGGAACTAAAGCAAGGGAATCTGTAGCTAAAAAATTTACAATTGATCGCGCGAATAAAGAACTTACTTTGTTATTAGATAAATACTTTTGATTTGTGGTAGGAGAAATATATTTGATTAAAGTATTACATCTTAGAGACACAAATAAAGTATGCGGGCCTGGTAAAACTATTCTGGAAACGACTGCTAGAATAGATACTTCACGCTTTAATTTATCTATTGGCTTATTTATGGATAAACAAGATCAGAATAATCTATACCATAAAGCGGCGATAGATAGAAATATTGATGTTATACCGATCAAAACATCGAATCAATTTGATCCAAGAATAATCAGTCAGGTAATATCAATCGTCAAATCAAGAGGATTCGATATTATACATTCGCATGAATATAAATCGGATATGGTAGCTCTTATTGCCGGAAAGTATCTTAAAGTACCTATTATCACAACGGCACACGGATGGATAACAAATAGCCTTAAGAGCAAAATATATATCTCTGTTGGAAAAAAAATACTTCCATGGTTTGATTATGTAATAGCTGTTTCACCAAAAATAAAAGAAGAACTACAAAGAGTAGGTGTCAAATCAAGTAAGATAAAGTTAATATACAATGCAATTGTGATGGAAGATTATATATATGATCAAATACAAAATAATTACTTGATAGAGAATTACGGCATACCTGAAAACGCGAAAATAATCGGATGTGTTGGTAGATTAAGTCCAGAAAAAGGTCAGTTAGATTTATTATATGCTGCTAATAAAGTCCTTCAAATAAATGATCAGATATATTTTGTATTTGTTGGAGATGGTCCTGATAGAGGAAGATTAGAAAACACGGCATCTCAATTAGGAATTGCAGATAATATAATATTTACTGGACATCTTAGAGATGTCCGGCCTGTATATAGAGATATCAATATATTGGCATTAACCTCTTATACAGAGGGATTTCCGAATGTTGTATTAGAAGCTTTATGTATGAATCGCCCTGTTTTAGCAACTAATGTTGGCGGTACAGGTGATATTATAAAGAATAATAAAACCGGAATATTAGTTGAACCAGGGAATATAGATCAGATTGTAGCAGGTTTATTTACTTTGTTAGATAATGATGTCGACTCTTATAGATTAGTTCAGAACGGTAGACAACTTGTGACAGAGCAATATCAATTTGAGGCAAGAGTAGAAAAAGTACAAAATTTGTATGAAAAAATAATGAACTCTAACGCAAATTTGTAACTGACACTAAACTATACTATCTTATTTATTGTATAGGATGAAGATATGGTGCCGCAGGCGGCGGTGCAGAATCAGGATCAGTTTCTCCAAGATAAAAATCATCCCACCACTGGACACCACTGACATCTGTATTTGTTACATAATTGGATAATATTAACTTGTTGGGATTATAATTAGTATCTTCTCTAAGCAGTCGATCCGTGTATTCGAGCTTGAGTTCTCCGTTTATCCACATACGTACAATTCCATTTGCCTGACCGGGTGTATTGGTTTTTATATATAATTTAATTTCATCCCATATGCCAAATTGAACTGTAGAAGGATTAGTCATGTTTTGTGGCATACCGGAAATACCACGATCAAAACTACCATCAGGATTCCACGCTAAATTCTCAATAAAGTAGCGTTGAGTGCTGGTCCAGACATTCAAAACTATTTGATAACGTCTACGTCCAAATTCATTCTCAAAATTAATAATGGCGATCTTGTGAGTATTTACATCGCCAAACTGAAACCCTGGCTCAAATTTAATAAAAAATTTGAGCCACAAATCACCTGAAGCAGGCTCACCGCCAACCTGTGGATGATCACCGAAATAGAAATCCTTATAATTATCTGTTGTACTGCCTAACGTCATTGTAGAACGAGCAGCATATGAGCCAGAATGGGAATCTATATTTGATACAATTAGGCTACTGTCTAATCCACCATTCCATTCCGAAAAATCGCCAGTCTCAAATCCGCTTACGAATGGTAAACGACCTGCTGCGTAACTAATTCCTGTATTCAAAAATACAATCAGAACTAATTGAGAAATGTATTTCATGATTTTCATGCACCGTATATAACTATATTCATAGCATAAATTCTGTGATTTAGCTCATATTGTGACAATAATTATAAGTAATTGAATTATATGGATAAAATAATTATTTGGTGGATAATCTATGTACTTTATAATAGCTAACCGCAAATTCATAGATTCAAAGACAGTATTAATTGTTAATAAAAGCTATATATCTTATTTACTATATGATTTTAATAAAAAGGACTATGTAAAGCAAAGATAAGAATATGGTAAAACTACTACACATTTAAGTGGGGTAAATTGTAAAAAAATAATATAATTTTTTTATTTAAGTGATCTTCATTCCTTAAATTGTAATTTTAAAGATGTAGTTATACGAAACAATCAGCACCATTTAATTAATAAAAACAAAACGCAATGGGTAATATTAAATGTTGATTTATATATTTGTTGATAACTACCCAAATCCATATAAGCCATATTATGATACGCAATTTTGTAATTTCATAGAGCATGGTCACGATATAAAGATCTTTGCGAATCAAAAGTATTTGAAACCACAAAATCCAGAAGTCAAAAGATGTGGGCTATATCAACGAACTAAGTACTATCCAACTACTATAAAATTACTTTTTCGCCATATATTAGATTACGCTAAAAAATTATTAAAGAATCCTTATTATTTTGTTGAGTGCTTTCAGGCGATTCATATAGAAAAGATGAGTTCAAAAGCGAAAATGATGCATTTTTCAAGATTATTATTGTTACCTGATATGATACCAGACATATGCCTTATTCATAATCTTTCGGTTTTTGAAAAGTTTCAATATATCAATAAAATATATCCATCAGCAAAAATAATAATGTATTTCCATGGAGGAGAGGTAGCCCGTACGCCAACAGTACAAACATCAAATAAATTATTCGAAAATATCGATGAGGCATTTACCAACACAAAATTCAGCAAAAGACAGCTTATAAAACGTGGTTGCCCAGAAAAAAAAATAAAAATATTACCCGTTGGCTTCAATATTGATGATTATTCATATCCGTACGAGCGTAAGTATAAGATTAATAATAAATTGAACATTATTTCTGCTGGCCGTCTCGCAGAAGGTAAAGGTTATGATATTGCAATAAATGCTATAAAATTATTAATAGATAATGGTTTCACTAACTTACACTACACCATAGTTGGTGATGGCTATATGCTATCAGAATTACGTACTCTCGTAGTAAATGCAGGTTTACAGAAATGGGTCGAATTCAGAGGGGGAAAAACAAAACTAGAACTAAATGAGTTATATAGACAGGCAGACATTTTGTTGCTTCCTAGCGTGACAACTAATACATGGGCGGAAACACAAGCATGCGTAGTACAGGAAGCAATGTTATTAGGTGTTATAGTCGTGGCAAGCAGAACAGGCGGAGTTCCTGAAAGTATGCCGAATATCATGCAACAGTTTCTCGTTGATGAAGGAGATAGTAGTGGTATTGCTGAAAAAGTAAAACAAATACAAAAGCTAAGTAATCGTGAAATAAGTGAAATTGCAAAACAGGGTAGAAAGTTTGTAGTGAAAAATTATGACATTACTAATTTAACGTTAAAGTTGTTAGATAGTTGAGGCGAATAACTGCCTTAACTAATTAGTTAATTAGATATATTTGAAAATTAAACCAAACAGATAATGATGTATAATATTGGCAAGCAATTTATAATATTTGCTGCCGTAGGCGTAATCGGCACGATTGCGCATTATATTGTTTTATTGACTGCCGTATACCTGTTCATATTAGATCCAGTTTTAGCCTCAACATTAGGGTTTTTAGCGGGCGCACAAATTAATTACATCTTAAACTATGTAATTACATTTAATAGCAATAAACGTCATCGGGATGCAATGCCGCGTTTTATGATTGTTGCGACTACAGGGTTGATTCTAAATTATGTAATTATGTCTATAGGTGTTAACTATCTTCTAATCAACTATATGATTGTGCAAGTACTAGCAACTTTGTTAATTTTGGTATGGAATTTTGTTGTAAATCGAATTTGGACATTCGGAATAAAAAAAGAAGAATTCTTATAAAATAAATAATATTTAATTTATAAATTGTTCCCTGTGATTAAATTATTACAATTAACATCGCTAGATATTTTCTTTGCGTTTTCCTTGCTGCCTGATTCGTAATTGCTATTTGGTCTCAAAGATATTTTTCTAAATGATATATCATCAATATTACAGATATATTTAACACTAAAAGTATTGAGCAACTCTATTATTTTTTCTCGCGGCCAACCAAGCTTACGAAGTTGGTCCCAAGGTTTTGCTTCGCTATCTAAATCATAAAGCCTTGCAATATAAACATCATGACCAGTCGATACGGTATTAGTTATAACTTCAGGAAGACTTTCAAAATTGTGTACAGTTACAGAATTGTTTGTTGCAATGCTCATTAGCCTAATATATATAATTGAATTATTTTCCTCGCTGGGAGTCAGCCAGGTAATACCATCCCAGCCCGGTGTTATAAGTAGATCTCCATCATTTAATATAGAATTAAGTACTATTTTATTCTTTTCAGAATCTATGAAAGTATATCTAGTTGCAAATGAAAGAGTATTTGCAAACAGTAAAGCAGTCACAAAAAGTATTACATAGGTATTAATCAGATTTAATTTAGAATTTAAATTATATGAATTGTATTGCTTTAAAAGATAATCTTTTCGTAACACTACAAGTAAAAATAGCCAAATTGATGGAATTATTTGGAACCAGAATTGATCAGATGAATCATTCCATAGAAAATTAAACAATAATCCGCCACTTATCCAAGCGTAACAAACAAGAATAAATTGATTATCTTTCTTCAGCTTATAGCTTTTGTAAATGCTAATTAATAACATTAATATTGTTACAAATAATAATATCGAACTTAGTACTACAGCATAATAATTAGGACGAAACTCAAGCTCTTTTGAAAATATGAAAGATTTAAGTACTGTACCTAACCCATTAGCATCAATTAAATTAGTGAAAAAATTATAAATTAATCTGCTTATACTTATTAGTACGCCTTCAATCGAATGGCTTAAGCCATATAGACTAGAAGTATAATTATCATCATCACCTCTATATGAGGTTAGCCATTTAAAAAATGAAGATGATGAAGTATCTATATAATAAGTGATAGATAATGTCGGTAAAATAATTAATAAATAAGATGCTATAAATATAAAGCACAAAAATAGTGTATTATTAATGTTATTATGTTGGGCATGTAGAAATATTAATATAAGTAAAAAAACTGCAACAAATACATTGCTTGACAGGAAAAGTGTACAAATTCCAAGATTAACACCAGTCAGAACAAGATAATGCCATTTGTTTGGATTATATAACCAGGAAATTGCAAATGTTAATGATAAGATGATAAACGGCCCTTGAATCATATATATTTCTTCGTTAAGGCCCATAGACATAAAGTTTTTTGAGGCAAATAGGCCAAATGTTGCGGCCAGTCGAATAGATGTCGTCCAATAACCAAGACGAATGAGAAGATTATAAAAGAAAACTAAAGTAAGTACTGTGGCGAAACCACTGAGTAATTTTAAGGAATTCAATGCAGATAAAGTTGGCCAAATGATTTTAACGAAATTCCACCATAATAATGACAGAGGTTCAGTTAAGAGATGATTTGGATTCCAAATATAAATGCCCCTATCCAAATTACCAACAAATACATGTGCATCGCCAATTGGCAGAGATGTGCGAAAAATAAATAAATATGCAGCAGATATAACAGTGATCGAGGCATATTCAAATAAAGTAGGAGATGAAAATATTTTTTTCAAAGGAATTGTCATTATTGGCACTTTTTTACGATTTGACTATTATTTATTATTTAGATGGAAAATATATAAAATACAATTGGGCTAATAAATTTATCATATATCCTGGAAAGTTTATAAATATAATAAATATAAATACAAAGGATATCTACAATTAATGGCTAAAGAAATACAATTGATAGTAAATGCTGATGACTTCGGCTATTGGCAATGTGTTAGCAGAGGGATACTGCATGCTGCAAATCACGGCAGAATAACAGCTACAAGCATTATGGCAAATAGTACTATTCTTGATGAATTAGCACCAGAATTATTAAAAGTACATTCTACGATCAGTGTCGGAGTTCATTTGAATCTTACATCTGGATATCCTCTGAGCAAAGGAATGAAGCAATGGCAAAGTAGTATGGTAGGGCGCTTTCCTGGCAAAGGGGATCTCTTAAAACTTATATTAACAAATAAATTGTCTCTTGAATTAATATTAGAAGAATATAGACAGCAGATAGAAGAATGTTTATCAAGAGGTTTCAATATAGAATTTTTAAACTCACATGAGCATATTCATATGCTTCCTATGGTTTATGAGATTGTTAGAAAATTATCATTAGAGTACGGGATTAAAAATATTCGTTGGACGCGACCTGATATAATTAAAGTAAACTTTTCAAGTATGTTTAGAAGTGCAGCATTAGGAGTTATGGGGCTTTTAAACAAGAATAAAAGCAATGATAGAGAGCCAATAATGCTCGGCTTAAGTCAAAGTGGAAAACTGTCTCTGGAAGGACTGGTGCGAATATTTAATAAATTACAGCCTGGAAATACATATGAATTAATGTGTCACCCAGGTTTCTTTGACAAAAATGAAATTATTGATGAATCATTATTGGGATATCACGACTGGGAAGGTGAGTTAGCATTATTAATGAGTGACGAATTAATGAATCTATATACAAATAACCGTGTTAAGTTAATTAATTACTCTTCTATATAAACAAATTATAAATAATTAAGTCGATATTTAACTGGTGACTTTGATGGTAAAAGAAGAAACAATATCAATTATCGTGCCCGCTTATAATGAATCAGCGGGCATTTCAAATACAATTATAGAGATTTCAAATAAGCTTAAAACAATCAATATTAATTATGAGATTATCATCGTTGATGATGGTAGCAATGATAACACAATAGAGGTTGTTGCAAATATGATGTCCAAGGTTCCAGAGCTGTCGATTATTAAATTAAGCCGAAATTTTGGAAAAGAAAGTGCTATTCTTGCTGGATTACGCTTAGCAACAGGCAATGCCATTATAACTATGGATGCAGATTTACAGCATCCAGTTAGTTTGTTCCCATCCCTGATTGATAAATGGAGAGAAGGAGCAAAAGTAGTCCATGCAATTAAAAAAGAAAGAAAAGGTGATAGTGTACTCACAAAATTACGCGCATCTGCGTTCAATAAAATGTTAACTAAGCTAAGTGGACTAGAGACGCATGGTGCCTCAGATTACAAATTATTAGATAAATCAATAGTAGATGTATTAATAAACAACTTACCAGAAAGAAAAAGATTTTATAGGGGATTGGCAACGTGGGTTGGATATACACAAGATACTGTAGAATTTGATGTTGAAGAACGAAAACTGGGGACTGGAAAATGGTCGGTCGGTGCGTTAATTGATCTGGCTGCAACTGGTATAGTATCGTTTACTACTCTTCCCCTGAGAATAGTTACAATACTTGGTGCAATTACAATGATTTTGGCAGTTATAATCGCAGCAGATGCATTATGGTCATGGGCGATGGGCACTGCTATATCAGGATTCGCAACGACTATAATAACTCTTCTTATAATAGGAAGTTTTATAATGATTAGCCTGGGAATATTGGGTGAATATGTTGGAAAAATATACGAAGAAATTAAGGCCCGTCCTGAGTATCTTGTCGAACAGGTAATTAAAGGAAAATCTACACAAAATCAAGTTAACTCTACAAAGATTTCTTCAAGTAAGAATTCATAAACTTCAAAGACTAAACTTATAAATTATATATTTTTCAGCTCAAAAATTCTCAACTGGGCCAGATTTATGCAAATAAAATTGTTTGTTTCATAAACGTGGTGCGATCTGAGAGTATTTGTTCCTAAATTCTGTGAACCGGGTCATAATCTGTAAAGATATATTTGTGATACTCAGTTTCAAATACTAAAATGTTCCTAAATTTACTACTTTAGTTTTAGTATGTAAATTAATAATGCATATTTAGAGTTAGCGTTATTTGTACTTTAAATCAGTAACTTATGGCGCCAAGAGTGAAATACACAAGTCAAAATCTAATATGTCATATATTATATTCAGGTTGGGCAAAAGTTCTTATTCAAACTCGCAATTGAAAATTGCCTATTTTTCTAAAGATAGAAGATAAATTATATTCATTTTCGAAATGAGTCTGAACAAGTTCCGGAGATTATAAAATGCGTAAAATCAAAATACACTTGTTGCTACTGTTACCATTATTATTCATATTTACCTCACCAGTACAGGCAAGAAATATAGGTGCATTACCATTTGAGGAGCATTTTGAAAGCACAGATTGGGCGCAGGCAGAGCTAGGGATAAGACCCACGGGATCTAAAGTACTATGGGAATCTTCGGCTGGCTGGCAAGGTAGTGGGGCAGCAAAACTCGCACCACCAACTGCAGCTGAAGGATATGCAACTTTGGGTATAATGGATGGTTTTGGCGAACAAACAAGATTAAATGTACGATTTTTACTTTACCATGGTGCAACACTTACCTTAAAAGCACCTCACGATAAATTGATCATTCTGAATAGAGTAAACGATGCTACCCGACCAATGGTAATTTCTGGTGGGAATTGGGTGAATGGAGAAAATGAAAGGATTTACTTCGCTTGCCATGGTACAGTCTGTGGAAATCGAGATGATCGATTTTCAATGCCTATGTATGTAAATAGAGAGTATGCGAACCAATGGATTTCGTTTGAATATGAGGTAGATTTGGTTAACCAAGTAGAGAGAGTATACATTTATACTCAGGATGGACGTGCAGCCGGACTATATAGTGAGCATAGATTTTCTGAATCAAATGCCGCAAATAGCCCAATTTTTAGAATAGAAGGAATTGGTCATTACTGGGGCCCACCTACTGAAATATCAGATGGTGTGTTTGATGATGAAACATATATCATGATCGATGAACTTAAAGTCGATAATCAGTATATAGGACCGCCACTTGGTTTTTTATCTGATCCGCCTCCAGCAGCACCAGCGAGAACTAGATAGAAAGAGATATATATTTAGTTATAGTGACAAAGGGTGATAATAAAATAAAATAAAAAAATAATTTTTCAAAATTAAACATATTGAAAGCTTCCATTGTTGAATTATTCGACATGGAAGCTTTTTTATTTCTAAAATTTCATAATTATCCTATTCAGCAGTGTCATATCAATGTCTTATTGATGAGATTGCTTAGTAAAACAGACTAGTTAATCTGCTTATTAGTGATTAATATACATCCCACAACAATTAATATTTAGTATTATGTCTATCCCGTTTGTTTTATATCTGTCCATAATCGCAATCGAATATACTGGTGCTGCTTGGCACTATTTGCCATTCCTGAGGGTAATACCTATTATCCCCGTTGTTGTTATCTTATTAACTATTTATTATCTATTCACTGGAGGAATAAAATGGTTTTTGAGCGATAGAATAATAAAAATATTATTATTTTTTATATTTTTAAGTTTTATTGCAATTTTCCATGGATTTCTTTCGGTAAAAGCATATGAAGCTTTTGAAACTGAAGTTGGTTATTTTTTACTATTAATACTAACAGCTTATAGTATAAATTCGTTTCATAGATTAAAAATATTCGCGATTTGTTACGTGCTTACACATGTTTTTTTGGTATTTGTAAATCTTGATAGTATTACTTCAACAGCACGGGAAGGAGCTTTCAAGGCGGGATATTTTTTAGGTGATGGCAATGATTTCGCCTGGTCACTTAATGTTGCTTTACCTTTTGCAATATTACTTATTTATGAATACAAATCACGGATTTATAAAGGACTCCTTTGGATTGTATTCGCATTAATTATAATATTTGGAATTGTCGGGACACAATCACGTGGCGCAACACTGGCTCTTGCCAGCTCTTTGTTGTTTATGTGGATATATATAGTTAAGAGAAAATCAATTGGCGTTATTATGATTTTTATTGCGGGTATAGGCGCATTAGCATTTGCGCCGGAAACATATACCACGCGAATGTCAACATTAACGCATTATGAAGAAGATAGTTCTGCAATGGGAAGGATTTATGCCTGGAAGGCAGCTACAAGAATGGCATTGGATCATCCGGTACTTGGGGTAGGTGCAGGAAGCTTTAATTCAATGTATGGGCGTTTTTATCGTCCTGAACATGCGTCGGCACGGTGGATATCTACGCATAGTGTATATTTTAAAATACTAGCAGAGTACAGTTTTATAGGGCTATTTACTTTTTTATTAATGTTATATTTCATTTACAAAAAAAATAAAGAAACCGCAACTTATCTTAAAGAAAATGGATATAATTCTACAATCCCAAATTATACGCCTTTATTAATAAATATGAGCCTGATTGGTTATTCTGTATCTGGTATGTTCTTGGGCGGGATTGATTATCCTCATATATATATTTTAATAGGAATAACTATGGCTCTTGCTCGGATTATTGATAAAGAAAAATCATTAAATAACAGTATTGATTATAAGAGGTCAGTTCCTATAGGAACTGTATGACAGCAGTATAGAGAAGATATCTAATGAAAAAAATAAGAATACTGCAAATTATACATAGTTTACATATTGGAGGAGCAGAAGAAGTAGTTGTTAATTTGGCGCTTGGGATAAATACTGAAAAATTTGAAATGCATGTTTGTTGTTTAAAAGAAACGGGCGTTCTTGCGAACCGGTTGTCAAAAAATGACATCCCTATTCATACTATACAGAAGGGAAAAGGGAATAAATATTTTAACTCAATTATTGGTCTACGACAATTAATCAAAAAAATATCACCTGATATTATACATACTCATAGTGATCCTGCGCTGATAAATATCGGGCCAATATTTCTATTTGGCAAAATGCCGCCATTAGTACATACATATCATTTTGGAAATTATCCGCATATCAAAAAAAAATATCTCTATATTCAAAGAATATTCTCTAGATTTGTGAAACAACTGGTAGCTGTATCTAATTACCAACGAGAAACATTATTAAATTGCCATTTAGCAAACAAAAACAATATTATTACCATATACAATGGGGTGGCGGAAGATACATCTAAATGTCTAGACCAACAACGCCTGGAAATACGCGATCAACTGTGTGTTTCAAATAACGAAATATTAATTGGCACGATAGCTGTGCTGTCGAACCAAAAAGGAATTGAATATTTGCTAGACGCTATCTCTATTTTAAAAAGAGAAGATATAGAGATTAAGTTTGTTATAGTTGGAGGAGGTCCATTAGAGGTTTATTTACGAAATCGTGCTGTTCAACTTGGCTTGGATGATAAAGTTATATTTACTGGATGGAGGAATGATGCTAGAAAATATTTTGCAGCATTTGATATTTTCCTTCAACCATCATTATGGGAGGCATTTTCGATTGTACTTCTTGAAGCAATGTCTTCAAAAATGCCAATAATCACTACAGATGTTGGTGAGCACAAGAATGTAATTAAAAATGAAATTTCCGGGCTTTTGATAAAACCCAAGAGTAGCGCCGAGATAGTAAAAGCCATTGAAAAACTAATTAATGACAAACATTTATGTTCTAAATTAGGGGGTAATGCTTATGAAACATATATTGAAAAATATACTATAAATGCCATGATAAATTCGTATGAAAAATTGTATATGAATATGTTAAGTGAATGACAAACATTAATTAGGTAAATGCGATCATGTGCAAAATACTATTCCCAATGAAAAATATATCTTTGTCTCAAAAAAAACTAATTATACTCACTACAATAATGCTTATTGCGAGTTGGCTATCAATATTAGGTACATTTGCAAAAGCAGAGTCGGCACCATATCAAAAGGCAAATAATATGGACAAGAAACTAATAATACTTGGGGCTTCATATGCTGAGGGATGGGATGCCAAAAACCTTGGTTCGTATATAGTTATTAATAAGGGGGTAGGTGGTCAAGTTACAAAACAAATGCTTGATCGAATGGATGAAGATGTTATTTTACTACATCCAGATGCTGTGATACTTTGGGGGTTTATTAATAATATTTTTCGTTCACCACGTGACAAAATGGAAAATACTATTGAAGGTATTAAAAATGATTATCTATTAATGATAGATATGGCACATAAAAACAATATCGAACCAATATTAGCGACAGAGGTAACTATTCGCCATAAAGACACAATAAAAGATTCAATTCTTAATATTGTAGGCTATTTGCTTGGCAAGGAAAGCTACCAAGATTATATTAACATGAATGTGACTGCGGTAAATGACTGGATCCAGGATTTGGCAAAAAAAGAGAAGTTGCGTTTATTGGATATTCACGCAATTACATCCACTAAAGACGGAGTCAGAAAGAAGGGATTTGCCACAACAGATGGAAGTCACATAACGAAAGAAGCATATAAAGAAATTACAGATTACACAACTAAAAAATTTAACCAAAGATAATTAATCAATCTTACAAATTGAGCAGATAGTAAATTAATGATAATAGTCTTTCTATTCCATGATGACTGAACAAATTTGGCTAACATGGGAATCGCAACGGCGCAATAGGACTGTTAGTGAGGCGTTAGGTGCGAAATTATATGAACTCAATATGAAGGGCAACAGAGCAAAGAGGTATTTTCTACTGCCAATATTAACACTAAAAATTATTTTTCGTGAAAAGCCAAAACGAATTTTTGTACAAAATCCATCTCTGATGCTCGCGATTATTGCAATTTTATATGGAAAAATATCAAAAATACCAATAATCGTGGATGCACATAATGCTGGGTTGTTTCCTATGGATGGAAGGAATAAATACGTAAATATATTATCTGATTTTGTGTTAAATAATGCCGCATTAACTATTGTTACAAATACTGCTTTGAAAAGTTATGCAGAAAACAAAGGAGCAAATGCGGAGATTCTTCCAGATCCAATTCCAACATTATTGCCTGACAATATTCTATTAGATAGTAACAAGTTTAATAAATTATTTATTGTGACTTTCATATGTACATGGGCGCGTGATGAGCCATTTGTAGAAGTTATAGAAGCTGCATCAAAATTAGAGAATGAAGCAATTATTTACATAACTGGCAATTCTCATGGCAAGGAAAAAATGTACGATGGTGAATTACCAAATAATATAGTGTTAACGGGTTTTCTTAAAGAAAATAATTTTGTAAATTTATTATTCGCTAGTGATGCGATTATGGATCTTACAACACGTGAAGATTGCCTTGTATGTGGTGCTTATGAAGCGGTAGCCGCTCAACGTCCACTTATAACGTCTGATTCACTAGCGTTGAGAAATTATTTTTCAAAGGGTGTTATATTTGTGGATAATACAGTGACGGGGATTATAGTAGGAATTAAACGTACTATGGAGAGTCATAATAAACTGACGCTGGAAATGCAAGAATTAAATAATAAACTAAGGAATGAATGGATTAGTAAAAAAGAAAATATAATTGATCAAGTCAAAAAGTTATAATAATAAAATAATTACTTATAAACAACGAAACAATTATAAAAAATGAATAAACAAGAACCAATATCAGAAACTAGCAATTTCTATAAAGGAATCCGAATTCAGGCGCCCTTAGAAACACACGAATTTGTCGCTGATTATGCGAGGAAAAACATTACTAAAGGTGAAGCTGTATTGGATATTGCCGCTGGAGGCGGTGCATTAGCTAAACGAATGATAGATCACGGCTTCAAACCTTCATGTACAAGTTGGAATGGCAAATGCGATATAACAGTTCCAGTCTATAAATTAGACTTAGACAAGCCATTCACCGCCAATGATGTAGGGGGGGAACCATTTCGTCTTGTGAGTGCGATTGAAATTATAGAACATTTAGAAAACCCAGCATCCTTTTTACGCAGTTGTCACGATATCGTCGCGCCTGATGGTGTCCTAATTCTGTCTACTCCAAACATAGAAAGTGCAGCTGCAAGACTACAGTGGTTAATGCGTGGATGCCCATGGATTTTTGATGGTGAGGAGATTACGAAAAATCGGCATATATCAATGATGTGGCAGCAAGGTCTTGAATATTTGATACAGCTCGCTGGATTTCATATTAAAGAAAAACATTTATTAGGCCCGTACGACTCAGCAAATTCACTCAGGGCGAAAATTAAACATTTAATATATTGGCTTATGGAAAAAATCCTTCCTGGCGATATACATGGCTCAACACGATTATATGTGTTGTCACCAATTGATAGTAGTCCACGTACTGCTGGTCCTGGCGATGTCTGGTAGAATGTTTATCTCATAGCACTATTTAATAATGAGCAGTTATGTTGTATCTCAATATTTATGTAGCAAAGAATAATCGTAAAGAATATAAAACTATTACTATAAAAAAATAAATAGATTATACAGGTAATTATCTTTTAATCGAACAATAACAAAATATAATTAATAATATGAATCAATTTTAATGAAGATGCAAAAGAAGATATTATACATTGAAGGTAATGTTGATGGAACGGTTGGTGGTTCTTATTATGTATTGTTTGATTTAGTTAATTGTTTAGATAAAAGTATTTATAAACCAATTGTTGGCTTTTACGTCGATAATTATGTTAATTCAATGTTAAATGACATTGAAATCGAAACAGTATTATTTAAAAACCCAAAATCATTTGTTTTTAGTAATCGTATATTATATACATATTTATCACCTATTAGAAAGTTTATCAATTTATTTAAAAAATTAATTATACCATCTATTTTTTATGCATATTATTTAAAAAAGAACAAAATTGATCTCGTAAATTTAAATAACTCAATTGTCAGGAATCATCCATGGATGTTGGCATCTTTATTGTCTAGAACAAAATGTATTACTCATGAAATGGGTATTAATTATAATTATTCCAGGTCAGCACGATTTTTTGGAAAAAAATTAAATGCGATAATTTGTGTATCATACGCAATACGTGACAATCTTTATAAATACGGGATTAAATATCCGAATATTACCGTTATACAAAATAGTATTGATCTAAAAAGATATCAAAGAATCCAAACACCTGAAGATATATATAATATCTACAATATTGATAAAAAGACACCAATAATAGGCGTGGTAGGCAACGTCAAAGAATGGAAAGGACAAGAAACAATAGTGCGTGCAGCTGCCTTGCTTGTCGATCAGTTTCCGAAATTAAAATGTTTTCTTGTCGGAGATACTTCACCAGATGATATTTATTATAAAAATTATTTAATAGAACTATGTAAAAGATTGAATATCCAGGACAATGTTATATTTACTGGGTTTAAAAAAAATCCTCTTGATTATATGCAAATAATGGACATAGTTGTACATACGTCAATTGAACCAGAACCTTTCGGTATTGTTTTGTTAGAAGCAATGGCGTTAGCCAAGCCATTGATATCAACAACTATTGGTGGACCCAAAGAAATAATTATTAATGAAGAGACTGGAATTCTTGTTGAGCCTGGAAATCCAGAAAAACTATTTCATGCTATAAAAAAATGCTTGGATGATACATCTTATGCACAAAACATGGGTCGTTTGGGAAGGCAAAGACTCAATGAAGAATTTTCATTAAATAAGAATGTACAGAAAACGATGAAGTTGTACGATAAAATATTGTCTAAATAAATAGTTAAATTTACTTAATTTAAAATATCTTTATATGATCAGACTCCTATTACATATTTGTTTCAGAAACTAATTGTTTAATTGTTTAAAATATGAGTTTGCTACGAAGAGTATAGTTCTCGGATTTCTTTTATAATAGCAAGATATGAGTAGAAACAACACATATAAAAATAATCTATATGTCAGTATTTATATTATGGCCAGCATGGCCATTTTTTCGCCTTATACCTTGTATGCCGTTGAGTTACCCGCATTTCCTGGCGCCGAAGGCTATGGCGCTGTGGCATTAGGTGGTAGGAATGGTAAAGTTATAAAAGTAACAAATTTTAAAGATGATGGGCCTGGTAGTTTACAAGCAGCCTGTGCTGAAAAAGGACCAAGGATTATCATATTTGAAAAAGCGGGTGTGATTAAAGGTGATGTAGCAATAAAAAGTCCATATATAACAATAGCAGGACAAACTGCCCCTAGTCCCGGTGTGACATTGGCTGGAAGACTTTTAGCAAGACCTGAAGATGATATTAGATTACATGATATCGTAATTAGATTTCTGCGAATCAGACCTCCAAGAGCTTTGGGCCATGGTGGTGATGCAATACAACTACCTAAAAGCGAAAGAATTATTCTCGATCACTTATCTTTGTCATGGGCTAATGATGAAATGGTCGATATTATTCATTCCTCTGAGGTTACTATTCAATGGTCAACTTTAGAGGAATCAGACCCTGTTGGTCATGACAAAGGTATTCCACATAATTTTGCAATACTTAGTGCCTATCCGGGTAGCGGTAATATCTCTATACATCATAACTTATTTGCACATCATAGACGGCGGTTACCATCACTAAGCCCACAAGTTACCGGTAAACCAGGCGATTTTCGCAATAATGTTATTTACAACTTCAAGGAAGGTTTAAATCATGATGGCCATAGGCCTCGACAACCAATTAATATCATTGGTAACTACTATAAAAGAGGACCCAACGCACATATCGTTTTGCCATTTAATTTTTCGCCAGCTGGTCGTTACTATTTGTTTGGTAACTATATGGAAGGGCTGGGAGGAATACCAGACCCTCGTAATACGTGGATCGACTTTCCACTCTGGGTAAAATATAATCATAAAGGGACTAAACTTAACAAGCCAGTGAAAGTAGCAACTGTTACGACGCATAATGCTATAGAAGCCTATAAGTTGGTTCTTAACAGAGCAGGAACATTCCCACGTGATCGTGTTACAAAAAGAACGGTTAGTGAAGTTGGGCAAGGAACGGGTAGTTGGGGCCGTCATGCCCCTTTAAATCCTGACTACACATGGTTTTTTCGAGGTGTAAAAAGTGAATCGCCAATATTAGACAGCGATGATGATGGTATACCTGATAATTGGGAAGAGAACCATGGCCTTAATAAAAATGATAAAGATGATTACAACAAATTAATGCCATCAGGATATTCAGCTATTGAAGAATACATTAACGAGCGTGCAGAGTACTTAATTTCATCTAATGTGAGAAATAACAATAAGAAATAGTATATTGATATATAACTATTTAAAATTATAATTTAATCACTTACATAATATTTTATAGATAAATATATATTTAATAACTTCCTTTAAATTGAGATTCGTCAAGAATAATACGATTCACATTATTTATGTTATAATTGTTTATTACAAATTCTCGCCCCTGTTCACCTAAGGCCTTTAGACTTGCCTCATCAAGATTTGCGACATTTCTGATCATGCTTGCAAGAGAATGAGAGTCTTTTTGACTAACAATAAAATATTTCATACTTTTGTTAATTGATTCAGGTACGCCTCCAACATCAGTAGTGATCACAATTGTTTTCATTAATAGTGCTTCTTGAACGACACAGGCTTGAGTTTCTGCTGATGTATTGGTTGATATGCTAGACAATATTAAGATATCAGAATTAGCCATTTCCTTTATGACCAGCTCGTGAGACAATTCACCTTTTAATCTAATAAATTTTTCCAATTTATTGTTGTGAATCAACTCCTCTATTTCTGCTCTTTGCGGACCATCCCCAATTATGGTGTATTCAAATTTGGTAAAACCTGTATTGACAAGCTCTTTAATCGCATTAATTGAATAAATAAGACCTTTTTCTTTACTTAAACGGCCAACAGAGATTAGTCGTAACTTTTTGTCTGGTTTATATCTTCGTTTTTCTATGTCAGGGTAATCATTGATATTAAATCCAATTGGTGAAACGTAAATTTTATCGGCGCTACCGCCTTGGTTTATAACGACCTGTCTACTAAATTGTGTATTTGTCAATATCTGATCGAAGTAGTTAAATGCCCTTATTTTATTCTTTATTATAGGTGTGTCAGGTATTTCTCCTCCATGAAAGTATAATATTAATCTCGTATGTGGATAGATATATTTTAGAAACGTAAATTTCTCTGCAACCGCTAAATTATGTACTAAGCAAATATCCGGTTCTATTGTTGGTAACAACATAATTCTGAAGAGAGAGGAAAAGGTGTCATTATTTATAATTGTGAGTTTAATAGCCTTATATAATTTAGAGATAAAGATGATGGGGTGTTGAAATAGTAATGATATTAATGATGTAAAAAAATTAGGTACATTGTTAAGTGTTGAGGGGTAAAAATATCTGTTTTCATCAAGTCTATTTTCAATAACAATACGGTTCAGTGTTTCTTTATATTCTTTTTGGGCAAATATAAAAATCTTATGCCCTTTTTGTAAGAAATGCTTAAATTGTGAATCAAAATAGGGTTTATATGGGTTTGGATAAATGTCAACAAATATATATATAAGCATTTTATCTATAAATTGAATGTTGTTAATAGTAATTTACGTATTCTATTCATTAACCTATACGTTAGTTTAGGACAATTTCTTGCGTCCATTGGGTAATCCACATTGATGTAATTAAGTGGAATTCTATTGATAGAGTTCTCAGTAACAGGAATATTTGTTAGATATGATTCTGTAGAGAACCAATTCCAATTATCAAACCAAGTCCAGCAATTATAATGTTTATATAAATCTTTTATTTGATTTGCTATTTGAATATTTGTTTCAAGTGTATGCCATGATACATTGTTTTTAGATAACCATTTATTCATTAATAAATTAGATCTGTTGCTGCAGTAGTTATCAAAAAACAAATTGAAACCAAGTAATTTTTGAAGGTAATTTACTGCAGTATATATCTGAACGTGTTCTTCATGACCGTATTCACCCCAAGGGTTATGTGTATATACGGTTGTAAAATCAACGAGTTCATCATGTAATAATTCTTTTAAAATATTGTAATTATTAATATATCTATCACGGATATTATTTATATTCGATAGCTTTAATCCGTATTTAGTATATTGTGGACTTCTCCAATCTGCTGCCAGGAAAACATCAGACTCGGTTAGGTCAAGAGATTTAATTGTAGATAAAGGATAATTATTAATTACTTTTTCACGACCATCAGTCCAAATATGATTCGGTTCATATTTTGAGAAGCATATTATTATTTTTGATGCCTTATATAAAATAGAGCTGAACCAAAGAATTTCATCATCCGGATGGGCTACAACAATCGCAATTTTCTCTTTTATTTTTTCGGTTTGTAATGACATTATGTCTCTAGATATTATAGTACTTCGTCTTAAACATTATTATTTACAATTAGATTATTTATATTCCACAATATTGTCAGGATATATATCTAAATTTATCAGACTGTATCCAAAAGTATTTATTCGTTGTTCGAATACAGATACTGCGTCTTGAGACTCAAACTTGGTAGAAGATAGTTGTCGATCTTCTCCAAAAAGATGCTTGCGTATATACATTTTTGCAGCTCTTTTCCAATTTATATTCGGAAACTTTTGTTTGTAGGAATTAAATTGATCTATTGTTGTAACAGGTTTTGTGCGATTTGATTCGCTATAGAATAACATATACCACAAATCAAAATATTTTTTATTTATTTGGCCATTAATATCAAAGTTATAAGAAAAATGGTTTAGATCTAAAAAATCTTCTATTTGTAATAATGCATTATCAGGTTGTTTTGTAAAAGATTCATATGATAGTACTAACAGATTATCTAGATGCGGTATATCCGATTTCATCAATTCGTGGCCTAACACCCAGTGATGTATTAAAGAATAAATACCAGTACCACTCCATTTATAGTTAGCAAGGGCATTGGCAATGGGATGTCTCAATATAAATATAAAATAACAATTAGGCAGCATAGACTGCAGAAACCTAGCTTTGATTAAATTACCGGGTGTTTTCTCGATTAATACTCTCTTTTCCAGATCCCAATAAGAAGACCATTCTTTCCAAAGTTTCTCTTTGTTATTCTCAGTAATAATTGATGATGTCTCGGTTAGATGCGCACCAGGATCAAATACGAAACGTCCTGCGCCACCATGAACGTTATCATCTGGATACACAGTCTGTAAAAATTGACCTTCATCTTCTACGACCCCGGTATTACTAAATCCGCTAATAGAAGGATGTTGTGACAAAACTTTTGCAAGGAGACTTGTTCCGCTTCTATGCAATCCACCGATAAAAACAAATTTATATTCATCAGGAGTACGGTTAGGCATATATCATCCAGTAATCATTTAGTATAAATAGTGTTTTATAATCTATTTTACTATTTAAATCTAAGCAAAATGAAAATACTATAATTGTAATAAAATACTCAAAAATAAAGTTGTATAAAATATATGCGGTGATAAATTTATAATTACAAATAATTATGTTTTATGTTGACTTCCCCATTACTAATAAAATTTAGATAAAGTGAATTTCAATTACTATTTCATCCAATAAAGCTATAAAAACATTGATTAATTAATCTATCTGATAACTGTTGTCTAAAATAATTAATTGGTAAATAGCACATTATTGATTATTTAAAAAAATGGCAGTGTTCTATATCTTTTTCCGGTTGAAAAAAATAACGCATTTGCAACAGCTGGAGCTACAGGAGGAACTGCTGGTTCTCCAATACCACCAGGAGATTCATGACTGTTGACAATTAATATATCAATCTTAGGCATTTCATTTATACGCAAAAGAGGAAAATCATGAAAATTACTTTGCTTAACACGCCCATTTTTAATGTTGATTTGACTTTTTAATGTCGCTGTGAGTGCGAATGCAATGGAACCTTCAATCTGTGCTTTGATCGTATCAGGATGAACTGCAATTCCACAATCCACAGCACAAATAACACGACAAATATTTATATTATTCCTACCATCAACATTTAACTCTACAATTTGTGCAACATAACTACCAAAGGACTTATGCACAGCTAAACCTTGTACGTATCGATTATGCTTATTTCCCCAATTAGCATATTCTGCTACGCGCTCTAACACCCCACATAAACGAGGAGAGCCTTTTAGTAAATTTAGCCGATATTCTAATGGATCGTTGTTAGTAGCGACAGATAATTCATCTATAAATGATTCAATAGCAAATGCATTGTATGAATGTGCGACTGAGCGCCAAGGCCCAAGAGGTATTCCTGTAGGCGTTCTATCATTATCAATACGTATGTTAGGAATTTCATATGATATATCTTTAGCACCTTCAGAATATGGCGTACCTATAATGCAGTGATGCCAACCAATCGGTAACCCATTCTCATCGATATATGCTTTTAATTTGTGATATGTTGCGGGATGATAATAATCATGTTGAATATCTTCTTCACGTGACCAAATCAACTTTATTGGAGATTTTGTCAACTGTGATAGTTGTACTGCTTCAGATACAAAATCTTGAATATTACGCCTTCCGAAACCACCACCAAGCAAAGTCGTGTTTACTATAATTTTACTAGAATCAGTTTTCACTTCTTCATTATTCAATAACAAATTATTTGCAACTTTGTAAGCCCCGCTTGGTTGTTGTGTGGGTACCCATAATTCACAAACATTATCATGTACATGTGCTGTACAGCACATAGGCTCCATAGTTGCATGAGCTTGAAACGGAGTAAAATATTCTTGTTCTACAGACTTTATTGTATATTGTTTGGCATGTTCTAAATTCCCTATTTCTTGCACTATTTCACATTGCTCCTGGCCTGTCTTACGAAATCGATCATAGATCACTTGATCATCAAGAGAGGCGTTTGGGCCTGGATCCCATTTTATGTCAAGAAGTCGTTGCGCTTTTTGGGCCGACCAGAAATTATCAGCTACAACAGCAATTCCATTCTCTATTTCAATAATATGTTTAACGCCATTTACATTTCGTGCTTTTTTAGCATCGATGTAAAGTAGATTACCATCAAAATATGGGCAATGTGTAATTGTTGCTATTAACATATTTGGTATAGATACATCTATGCCAAATATACTTTTTCCATTAACTTTTTCATATAAATCCAACCTGGTGACTGATTTGCCAATCAATTTAAATTCTGATGGTGATTTGAGTTTTGGATTTTTCGGTATTGGTAGCTTAACAGCAATATCAACTAACTCACCAAAGCTAACATTTCTCCCTGTCGGAAGATGATGTATTTTCCCATTATCTGCTCGACATTCAGTGCTTGGTACCTTCCAGAGAATTGCAGCAGAATTAATAAGCATTTCACGTGCTGCCGCACCAGCTTTACGGAGTATTGTCCAATTATCACGAATGCTTGTGCTACCACCTGTACCTTGCCAGCCATACACAGGATCTAAGTTGGCTTGTTTGATGCGGATGTTGTTCCAATCAACTGCTAGTTCTTCTGCTACAAGCATAGGTAATGAAGTCATTACACCTTGACCCATTTCGCATTCGGTTAACATTATTGTAACTGTATTATTTTTAGAAATAGTTAACCATGCGTTAGGCTGAAAAGATTCAATGGTATTATAATCAGGAAATGAACGAACAGTATTAGGGAATACGACTTCTAAAGTAAATCCAAATACTACAGAAGAAGATATTTTTATAAAATTTCTGCGGCTTGGATTATGTGTATATTCCATTTTTCTATGTGATGTTTAATATCGCGCATTAAATATTTAGGAATGTTATATACGCTTATTATAATTATAACACTATACTATTAATAATATATAAGTCTTACTGATTTATTAATGGAAAATGATAAATACTTATACACATTATAAATCAATATTTGATATTACTATTTCATTATAAATCGGAGATATGACATAAGTTAGATAATTAAAATTACATAATACTTTACACTTGTCATCGAGACGATATCATTTGACGGATTAATTTTTGATTCAGCATAAGATATGCGAAACCGATAACAAATAAAACGCCTATAAAAGATGTGAGTTGCGTCATATCAACTAGCCAGTGTGCAATCAAAATTACAATACCTAATACGATTGACTTTATAAATGGCATAGTCATTGTATTAAACAATTCAATCTTACTTACATTAATTAATTTACTAACTGCCCGTATGGCAAAGAGCCACTGAAATCCAATTGCAATTGTTACTGAAATTGCGGCACCATTTAATCCATAGAGATATATTAATGGATAGATAATAATCGCGAGTATTGTTAAACGTACCAGAGCAGTGTAAAAATCTATATTTGGTTTTCCGATACCATTTAATAAATATCCTGTTACCATTGTGGCTGAACGCACCATTCCAAAAATACATAATATTTGCAAAGGTTCAACAGCCGGCATCCATTTTTTTCCATATACGTTTAAAATTAATTCATTCGCAATTAATACAATGCAAACAGTAGCAGGCAAGGTCAAGGTAAATACAAGGTTTAGGCTCTTAAGAAACGCGTTTCGTAAAGATTTTTTATCATTCTGTAGTTCGCTGTATGCTGGAAACATTATTTGTGATGCAAATCGGGCCACCTGATTACTTAACAGATCGGCCATCGTAAAGGCGACAACATAGTAACCCAAATTTGTCATCCCTAATATTTTGCCTAAAATAGCATTATCTAATTCTTTTGCAATATAAAGTACAATTGTCGCGCCTGTAATAAATTTACCATATGAAAGCAATTCAACTGCAATTGCCTTATTAAATTCGATTTTTGGCTTGCCTGGAATTAGTATGTATGACAATAAGGTATTGAATGTAATAGTTATAAGATAGCCGCCAACTAAAGCCCAAACGCTTCGTAAGTAATAGGCAAGGGCTATTGTTACTATTGTATTAACAACCGCGACAGTTTGTTCGAGATTGGCCAATCGACGATAATTCAGCTTTTTCTGATAGGAGATTGTATTTATATTATTGAAGCTATTTATAATAAATGCTATCGCAATGACTTGTAGGATTGAGGTTAATAAATCGTGCTCATAAAATTCCGCAATGAAGGGGGCAGAAAAAAATAGGATTGTGGACAGTAATAATCCTCGAATCAAAAACATACTAAATGCTGTATATTTGGCATCCTCAAAACCATTTTGACGATGTATCAGAGCGGAAGCGATACCTGGTCTGGTAAATGTTTCTATCCCGCGCAGAATGATCATGCTGACCGCCATCAATCCAAATATTTCAGGAGCTAGTAGTCTGGCGAGAACGATAGATTTTACGAGACCTAGTGCATTGACAATTACACTTGTTATGCTAATCCAAATTCCTGAACGCAGTGCTCTTTGTTGAAGAGAACCGTCAGAATTTATTAAAAAATTTACTATTTTATGGACTACATGAAACTTTTGATTGAACATTTTGTATTTATTTTTAATTGCTATGCGATCATCAAAATAAATGTTTAAAAAATCCACGCATGTTATTTTGATAAACTATATATGTCCATTTACCCAATACCAATATAATCCAACATATTCATGGATAGCTAAATCAGAATAGGTTAGATGATTCGGTGTAGGCAAATATCCTAATAAGCCAATATTAGTTCTAATAAAATGGTTTGTAGGCGCTGGTATCGGATTCATCCCTAATTTTTTAAATACTTTGATTGCCCTTGGCATATGGCCTGCGGATGTAACCAATATAAATTCATTTTCTTTAAGCATAGGAGAAAGATTTATAGCGCTTGTATAAGTATTGCGAGAATGATTTTCAGTAAATATTATCGAATCATCTAAACCAAGACTTATAAGAACCTCTCGCATAACATCCGGTATATATTTATAACCGGATATGATTATTTTTGTGTCTGGTATTTCATTATGAATTCGCATAGCTTCCAATAAACGATGGGCAGAGGCCATGTTTACACGGCTACTAAGTGGTAATTGTTTTTCTTGGCCTGCATATCCTGTTAGGACAACAATAGTATGAATATCTTTAACAGTATTAATTTCTAAAATAGGTGGAAATTGCCGCTCAAGATTGCCTAGTAATAATCGTGACACTGGGCCTGATGAAAATATAATATAAAGTAGTCCGGCCAAAATGACGCAAAAACGTCCGGATATTTTTAATTTACTACTATTAAACGATAGTATTAATATAAAACCAGATGCCAACAACAGCATAATAAGATTGGAAGGTAAGACAAAAAAGCCTATGACATTTTCCATTTTGTAACTGTATCGTTTGCTATTAACTCATAGTGATTGAATTCTGATGTGCTCTCGTGCATACATCGTATGTCATTTGGCGAAGTTAAATTATTTATAAATATTTATTTCTTATAGCGCTTACCTTTGTAGATATAAAGTTTCGATAAACTACCTCTTAGAGGCATTTAAAAAACGCATAAAAGCATAAAATTCATTAATGGATGGATAAAATGAGATAAACCTCTGTAATACTCATCTGGAACATTGATATGATGTTGAATAATGAACATTTAATTATAATAAGGTAATTGATTGGTAGATTGAAAAATCATATAAATCAATGAGATAGAATGCTTTATTAATTTGATTAATATTGATAATTTTTTATTCAGAATCAGTACCTTAGGTTGTAGTAATCATTTATCTTCATAAGCCAATATTGATGTAATTTTTCCACGCGCGCGATCAGCCAGAATTTTAGAACGTCATCACATTTCTTTAAATACACCATCAAACTAGTTCACAGTTTATGGTGTTCATTGCCAATCTAACTAAATAAAAAGTTATAGTCGCCGTACATAGAGTAATACTTGATCTGCCCTGATATTGACTTTTGGAGAACTCAAATGACTCGGCTCATGTTAAATTTACAACGATTTCTTCTTGTTGTGGTTTGTTCTCTTCCGTTGGTGATAATGACAGGGTGTGGTGGTGGAACTTCTGACATATCATCAGTTTCCGGTGATACACCAGCACCGATTAACCCTGGTACGGGTGACAATACACCTATTGGCGTAGGTGTTTCTTCTGTCACTGTTTCGTGGGATCCGCCCACGACAAAAGTAGATGGGTCGACTCTTGATAATTTGTCAGGTTACGTAATTCTTTATGGTACAACCCAGGGTGTTTACACACAAGAAATTAACGTTAATAACCCGGGTATTGCAACATATGTAATAGATGGCTTATCAAACGGTACCTATTACTTTGTGGTTAGAGCAGTGAATTCGAGTGGTCTCATGAGTCCGTATTCAAATGAGGCTGTAAAAATCATTGGTTCGTAGTTAGATTCGTTAAAAGATACATACTCAATAGAGTTGCATTATAGAAGTTAGAAATATACCAAATCATTGAGGTAGAAGTAGATAATTCTCATTTTAAATAAATTCTAGATTCTTTTTCATTAGAAAATGACTCTTGTTAATCACTGATTCCTTATTATACTCGTGTATTCGTGAAAAAGTTGATTAGTATTTTTATGAAGTTTTATATTCGCGTTTTTCAATTACATTTAATCGTCTAGTAAGAAAATAATTATTTAAAATCATATTTTCATCACGAATAAATTCATAAACATTGTCCGCCATAAAATATATGGTAGGACAATCAGTCTAATAAAAGTCTTTCTGACCATCATCGATATTTATTAATGTTTTTTTCTTGAGCGATTTGTCTGATTAATCTCAAAAGAATTTTCTGTACCTTCTTTAGTTAATAATCTTGATTTATTGATTCATTGTTAAAATCCATCTAATTGCAAATATTTAAATTCGGTCACAGTTTTTAAAAGCAATTTAAAACTGGTTCTCATTTTTCGAATCATTGCATACTTTTAACTTACATATAAAGATATATTGTTTAATACGAAAGTCATAATGATTTTATCTTTATATAGGTTATCAGAGGTTTGTGATGGTTCAGAGTGTGAAAATTGAGTTTAGACGCTATCTGTTATTGGTATTGAGTGTTTTATTTTTTGCTACAGCTACAGGTTGTGGCGGTGGAGGGGATGTTGAATTACCCAGTAACACAGGTCCTGGTGTTGTTGTTACGCCGTTAGAGCCTATTTCGACCCCAGAACCGATCCCAGAACCGACCCCAGAACCGACCCCAGAACCGATTCCAGAACCGATTCCAGAACCGATTCCAGAACCGATTCC
>WOR8_10000338_pt1 | contig 48119 bp, 54 predicted proteins | sample DeeMarSeWOR38_10_FD_19890 | JGI IMG/M metagenome (IMG submission 19890)
ATATCTCCATCTTTGCCAAGGTCCTCAAATAAATAATAATCAATATTGTCCATGACAATACTATTTATATTAATTTGATGTTTTAAGGTTTTGGTAATAACCATGAAGCTTGGAATAATTGGCTGTGGAGCAATAGGAACAGATGTAGCATATGAAGCAGATAAGATGAAAGAAATAGAAAAAATATATCTATATGATATCAAAAAGGATGCTTCAAACAAACTTTTTAAATCATTGAAAAAAGCAGAAATAAAACCTGTAAAAGATTTTTTACATGATGTAGATATCGTTTTTGAAGCAGCATCTCAAGGCGCAGTAGATGAATATGCCGAAGAAATAATCAGTGCAGGAAAAGATATGGTTATCATGAGCGTTGGAAAATTACTTGATAATAAATTTATGAAGAAAATTGAAAAAATTGCTAAAGAAAAAAAATGTAGAATTTATCTACCATCTGGAGCGGTTTGTGGAATTGATGGTGTACTTTCTGCAAGTATAGACACAATTGATGAAGTAACCCTAGTTACAACAAAGCCTGCTGAATCTTTAAACAAAAAAGTAACTCGTAGAAAGGTTGTTTATGAAGGAAATGCAAGACATGCCGTAAAAAAATTTCCAATGAATATTAATGTTGCAGCAAGCCTTGCATTAGCTGGGATAGGATTTGATGAAACTAAAGTTAAAATCGTTGTAGATCCTGTAGCCACCAGAATTAGTCATAAAATTCTTGCTCATGGAAGGTTTGGTAGATTAAGAGCAGAAGTAGAAAATATGCCAAATCCAAATAATCCTAGATCTAGTTATATGGCTTCACTTTCAGCAATTGCAACTCTAAAAAGAATTGTTAATCCCATCCAAATAGGGGCTTAATTAATATTTCATCTTAATTTAGTAAAGGTGTAAAGATAAAACAAAGTTTTATATAATATAAAATTAGAAAAATAGCTTTTCTTCAGAACCAAAACTAAATATCTTTCTTTTAATTACTCCTTAAGTAGTAAAATGAAATTTGAAATAAAAGACAGAGACGCGTCAGGTAGGATTTGTAATTTTACTACAAAACATGGAACTGTCATAACACCAAATCTTATGCCTGTTATAAATCCAAATAAAATGATAATTACACCTAAAGAGATGAAGAAACTTTTTGGAGTTCAAATTGTAATTACTAATGCATACATCATGAGCAAAGATAAAAAACTAAAAAATAAAGCATTAGAAAATGGCGTTCATCAGCTTATTGATTTTGATGGACCAATTATGACAGATTCAGGTACATTTCAATCATATATTTATGGAGATATTAAACTTGATCCGATTGAGATTGTTAAGTTTCAGAGGGATATCGGAAGTGACATCGGAACAATTTTAGATATTTTTGGAACACCTGAACAAACAAAAGTAGAAGCAGAAAAAGGTATTAGTGAAACAATAACTCGTGCTAAACAAAGTGTAAAAGTAAAAGAGGATATGAACATTGCATGCACAATTCAAGGTTCTATTTATCCAAATCTTAGAGAAAAATGTGCAAGAGAATTAAGTGAAATCGATGCGGACTTTTTCCCAATTGGGGGTGTAGTTCCCTTAATGGAAAATCAGAGATATACCGATCTAATTAGATGTATTCTTTCTTCAAAAAAAGGTCTGAATCCATCAAAACCAGTTCATTTGTTTGGAGCAGGACATCCTTTAATATTTCCAATAGCTGTTGCATTAGGTTGCGATTTTTTTGATTCATCAGCCTATGCTAAGTATGCAAATGATGACAGGTTGATATTTTACTGGGGTACAGAAAAACTTGAAGATCTTAATGAGCTTCCTTGCTCATGTCCTATTTGCTCAAAATTAACTGCATCTGAACTTAAAAAAATGGATAAGAAAGATAGAGTATCTGAAATAGCGAAACATAATTTATATGAAAGTTTTGCAGAGCTAAAAAAAATTAGAAATGCAATTTCTAATGGAAGTCTTTGGGAACTTGTAGAAAGAAGAGCAAATTCAAATCCCCATCTTTTTGAAGCATTAAACGAATTAAGAAAAAGGGAAAATAAAAAATTTTTAGAAAAATTTGAACCTATTTGTAAAAATAAAGCTTTATTTTATACTGGAAGTCAAACAATACATAGACCAATTATTTTTAGATGTCATAACAGATTAATGAGTAGATATAAATTTAACTATAAAGATATCGTTGTTTTTCCTGAAGGAGGAAAACCTTACTCAAATTATTTCTTAAGTCAAATTAAAAAAATACAAAAAAAAAGCAATATAGACATATTAATAAACTCAAATCTTGGACCTGCTCCTATTGAGCTTGATGAAATGTATCCATTTGCACAATCTGTTTTTCCAAATATTATTGATAATGAAACAAAAAAGGAGGTAATGGATGTATTTAATAAGTTTATAAAAAATAAGAATATCATTTGGTGGAAAGGAAACAAAACGTTGAATGAAATTAAGGAGTCAAAGGAAAAAAGAATTAACAGAGATTTACAGAAAATTTCTGCAGTTTCAGATATGCAATTTGGAAAAGATGCTGGAAAAACCTTGTTTAAAGGAAAGATAAAAATCATAAAATCAAAAAAGACAAACAAAATAAGAAACATTTATTGCAATGATAAGCACATTTTATCAATGCGTGCAAGTGATGGAATGTTTACATTAAAAATTGATGGAGCAGTTTTATTACATAAATTTTTTAAATATCCAAAGTTAAGATTGGTTATTGATAAGGAAGCAGTTCCTTATATAAAAGATGGAAAAAGTGTTTTTTCAAAGTTTGTTAAAGATTGTGATTCTGATCTGAGACCTTTTGATGAATGTCTTATAGTTGATGAAAAAGATAATCTGCTTGCTGTTGGAAGATGCTTATTAATTAAAATAGAGATGTTATCATTTAATTATGGTATGGCAGCAAAAACAAGGGAACATTTATAGTATGCATTATTGTTAAATGTCTTATAGGGTATTGATAAATGAGTCGTTATGGAAGCAGTTTTAGAGAACCTCCATGGGTTATTGGATCACCCAAAGAAGTGATGGATTGGATGGAGTCAAGCCATCCCAGTAAGAAAAAAAAGGATGCACATAAAATTGAAAAAAAATTTTTAAAAAATCTACATATAAAGTTTGATTTTAATGTTAAAACAAGAGAAATTAAACCGGTCAATTTTATTTCAAAAATCATACATGGTAAAATGATTGAAGAAGATTTTGATCTGCTTGCTACAGCTGAATTAATACTAAGAGGTCTTGCTAAAGCTAAATTTAAAAACACTGCAAAAATAGTAATCGATGGTAAAACAGTTTATGAACACCCTGAGAAAAAATCCGATTTAAGAAAAACAATCGAAGATATCAGTGAATTTTCTTCTGAAATAGCAATGGGTAAAAATCTTGAGATAACTGCAATACTTGCTGATGTAGAAAAAGCAATTGCAACTATAAAAATTAATAAGGTGCATAAATTAAAGGAGCACTCTATCGATATCAAAATAAACGGAAAAATTAGAGAAGAGATTTATCATATTTTTTTAAATTATTTAAATGAAAAAATTGGTTTAAAGGAACCTTAAATAAACAGTTTTAAGAATAATAAGTTGTTATCTGGTTCGCTAAATAAGGAGGCAATTTATTATGGTTGAAGAAGAAAAATCATCTCAAATTTCAGGTTTTTATAAACTTCCAGTTAATAAAAGGATTGAACTAGTAAAAAAATTTGCAAATTTAGACAATTTAGAATCAGCCTTGTTTTCATCTTGTTTAGATATTGATATTGCAGATAGAATGATTGAAAATGTTTTGGGAAGTTTTGAATTACCATTGGGAATTGCTGTTAATTTTAAAATCAACGGAAAAGAGTATCTTATTCCTATGGCAACCGAGGAATCAAGTGTCGTTGCAGCTGCAAGTAATGCTGCGAAGATTGCGCGGATTAAAGGCGGATTTAAAACCAAATGTTCTGACCCGCTTATGATTGGTCAAATTCAGATATTACATATGAGTGATGTTGCTGGGGCTGCACAAAAAATCATGAGCAAAAAAAAAGAGATATTAAATCTTGCTAATGAGCAAGATAAAGTTTTGTTAAAGTTTGGAGGGGGCGCAAAAGACTTAGAGGTCAGAATCCTTGATAGTCCTTTAGGTAAAATGATAGTTGTGCATCTGATTGTTGATGTTAGGGATGCAATGGGTGCGAATGCTGTAAATACGATGTGTGAGGCATTGACTCCAGTAATAGAAGATATAACCGGTGGTAAGGTAAGACTCAGGATACTTTCAAATCTTGCTGATAAGAGAATTGTTAAAGCAAGAGCCGTATTTGATAAAGAGAAAATGGGAGGAGAGCATGTTGTTGATGCCTTTCTTGAATCATACAACCTAGCAGCAATTGATCCTTATAGAGCGACAACACATAATAAGGGTATTATGAATGGTATTGATGCAGTAATTATTGCAACTGGAAATGATTTTCGTGCAATTGAAGCTGGTGCACATGCCTATGCTTCAAGAAGCGGTCAATATTCTTCCTTAAGTCATTACTCTAAGGATAAAAATGGGGACCTTGTAGGTGAGCTTGAGCTACCAATGGCTGTTGGAATAATTGGTGGTGCTGGAAATATCCACCCTAAAGCAAAAGTGTGCAAAAAAATATTAGGGATAAAAACAGCAAAGGAACTCGCTGAAATTGTAGTAAGCGTTGGCCTTGCGCAAAATTTTGCAGCAGTTTTTGCATTATCAACAGTAGGAATACAAAAAGGACATATGTCACTACATGCAAAAAACATAGCAGTTATGGCTGGAGCAAAAGGCGATCAAATCGATAAAGTGGCAGATCAAATGGTAAAAGAAGGAAAAATCAAACTTGATAGAGCAGAAGAGATACTAAAAGATATCAAATAATTCTATCAGCAATATCCTCTGGTTCACGTTCACAGTAATAGCATTTAATTTTAGGCGGGTCTTTGTTAATTACTTTAAACCTGCTTTTCACAGGTTCCCTTGCATTAGACACACAAGTTGGGTTGGAGCATGATACAATACCTATAATTTCATCAGGTAATTTGACAATATGCTTTTTAGCAACCTCGTAATCTCTTATGAAATTTATCGTTGCTTTAGGAGCAATAAGTGCTATTTTATCAACTTCATGAGGATCAAGTTCCCTATTTTCAACTTTTACAATATCTTTCTTACCAAGTTTACTTTTAACATTCATTGCAACACTTACAATAGAAGAAGAGCTCCTAGGTATACCTAGAATATGAAGGACTTTGACGGCGTTTCCTGCTGTTATATGATCAATTACTGTACCATCCTTTATAAGTGGGATCTTCAGCTCTTTTTTCATAGCTTACCACCTATGACAAGATTTAATAAGGCCATTCTTACAGGAACACCATTAAATGCTTGTTTGAAATAAATTGCATTTGGTGTAGCATCAACCTCAGGGTCAATTTCTGTTATCCGTGGTAGTGGATGCATAATAATTAGGTCTTTCTCACTATTTTTTAAAAGTTCATTATCTATTTTATATGTTCCAACTACACGGTTGTATTCCTCAGCATCAGGAAATCTTTCCTTTTGAATTCTAGTAACATACAAAACATCTGCATCTTTGATTGCTTTTTCCAGATTAGCAGTATAAGTTGGTTCTACACCTAGTTCTCTACAATCATTAATTACCTCATTTGGCATCTTCAAACTTGCTGGAGATACAAATGTGAGTTCTACACCATACAGAGACAATGCATGCGCAAGAGAGTGAACTGTCCGACCATATTTTAAATCTCCAAGAAGAACTATCTTATTATCTTTTATTTTCTTTTTTTCAGTAAGAATAGTAAATAAATCAAGCAAGCATTGAGTTGGATGTCTACCTGCACCGTCCCCAGCATTAAGAACTGGAACATCTGCAAATTCTGCAGCAAGTCTTGCCGCACCCTCATGAGGATGTCGAACTACAATTGCATCGCTATAGGAATCAGCCATGCGTATAGTATCTGCTAAACTTTCTCCCTTTTTTTGAGATGTTGCACTTGGATCTGAAAAACCAATAACTCTTCCACCGAGTCTATTCATTGCAGATTCAAAGCTAAGTCTAGTTCTAGTACTAGGTTCAAAGAAAAGTGAGGAAAGCACTTTACCCCCTAAAACATCATTATATTTTTCACCTTTAGCATATGGAATCATATCCTTTGCTTTATCAAGAATATAATCAATTTCCATTTTAGAAAAATCTTTTATTGAAATTATATCTTTTCCTTTGAAGTTCATACAAATCAAAAAAGATGACATGTAAAGTAAGCTTAATAATCTTTTTAATTGAAAAATTACAAAATGTAGGATAATATATTAATATAATAAAAGTCTTATAGTATTATGATAAGGGTTGTTAAATAACATATATATAGTAGCATAGTAAGATAAAATAGTTATGACAATTCCAAATGGGAGGAATTTATAATGAAAAATAATAAAAAATCCAAAATAAGTATTATAGAAGAATTGCATAAAATTTTGGATAATGGTTCTAAAAAAGAATTACCTCTTAAAGATGAAAAATTTCTAAAATCATTAAGTGAAAGACTTATAAAAACCTATCAAGAAGAGCTTCTTGTTTATAAAAAAGCAGTTAAAAGTGAGGATAACGGTAAAGACTATGATTCATTAGAGCCGAAAGTCGCAATTTACCCTAGAGAAGTAAAAAAGAAAGTTGAATTTAAGGAAATTGAAGAAAAACAACCTGAAATCAAGAGTATAAAACCTTTAGAGGTAGGGGCATTACAAGTAAAAGAAACAAAATTTGAAGATGAAGAACTTTTTGAAGTAGAGAAAGTAGAAGTCTCAGGACCTGAGTTCCTTGAAGTTAAACCTAAGGAAATCACTAAGAGTGAAAAAATTGAAGAACCTAAAGTTATAGAAAAAGAAGAAATATCCTTCTGGGAACCAGTAGAAGTTATTGATAAGAAAAGTGAAGATAAATCCCCAAAAGAAAAACCAGTAGATTTTATAGAAGTTTCAGAAAAACCAGATGAAGTCGTACATGAAGAACCGCAAAAAGTAGAGATTTTAGATGAAGAAAAAACAAGAAAAATTGATGTGTTTAAAGATTTTTCAAATATAGATGATAAAACAGCAATTTTACTTTATAACAATGGATATACAACAATTGATGAATTAAATACAGCAACAATAAAAGATCTTACAAAAATCAAAGGAATTAAAAGAAAAACAGCTAAAAATATCAAAAAAGAGCTTGAAAAGAAAACCAAACAACAAAAAGAAAAATGGGAAATAGTAGAGGAAAAAAAGCCATTAATCGAAGAAGATCTACCACAATGGAAGGACGCGGAATTTGAATTCGAAGAAATAAAGGAATATAAGGTTGAAACAAAAGAAATTGAAGATAAACAAAAGCCAGAAATCACAGATTTTTATTGTTCACAATGTGGTCTTAAAATTAAGGAAATGGTGAATTTTTGTCCAGAATGTGGTCATAATATCAAAACTGATTATGAAAAAAACAAAAAGGAAAAATTACCAGTTTTTGAACAGATAAAACCAGTCGAAATTAAAGAGGAACCCATTGAATCAAAAGAAATAGATGATATGAAAAACGATTTACAAAATAAAACAGAAGAGATAAATAATAAAGATCAAACAATAAAGGAACTACAAACAGCATTAAGAATAAAAGAAAAAGAGCTAGAAAACAAAGATAAAGAAATCAAATTTCAAGTTTTTAAGGAACTTGAAAGTATAGATGACAAAACAGCAATATTGCTCTATAAAAACGGATATAGTACAATTGATGCATTAACAACCGCAACATTAAAAGATCTTACAAAAATAAAAGGAATCAAAAAGAAAACAGCCAAAGCAATAATCAAAGAAATGGAAAAAAAACATGAATGGATACAAGATGATACAAAAGTAGCTCAAATTGATAAAATTAAAGAAGACGAATTCAAGGATATCAAAAGTATCGATGAAAAAATAGGTAGACTACTTAGGGAAAATGGTATTAATTCAATTGATGATCTAAGGAATCTAAATATTAAGGATTTAACCAAAATAAGAGGGATAAAAAGAAAGGTCGCAAAACAAATTAAACATGAGATTGAAAAAATACCATTGTGTTTAGAGTTAAAAGAAATAGAGGAAGAATGGGAACCAATCGATGAAGCTAAAATATCTAAATCAAAAGTCAAAAAGATAAAAGGATTCAAACATGGGGATTACATATTATATGAAAAGGAGATGGATACTAAATCTGGTAAGAAAAAAATCGTTAGATACTTCAGTAAATCAGAACCTGAGGACGGTAAACCAATTAAACTACCTAAAGGTTATGAAGTGAAAGAAAATAAAAAAACTGGTTATCCATATCTTAAAAAGAAAAAATAGTTATTTTTAATCCATAAAAGGATTTTTATACTTATTTTATTTGTTCAATACATAATGAGTTGGAATGGTCCTTTAAATAAAATCGATGATTTCAGATATGAAATACCATCTAGTTATAAAGGTAAAAGTAACAATTTAAAGATGAAAACATCTGCTGTAATTTATGCAGATAATAGCATGATCCCATCTATTAGAGCTGATGATGCACCAGAGCAAACTGCCAATAGTGCAATGCTTCCAGGAATTGTTGGAAAGGCTCTTGCAATGCCTGATATCCATTGGGGGTATGGTTTTCCTATTGGAGGAGTAGTTGCAACTGATAGTGATGAGGGTGTAATTTCTCCTGGTGGCGTTGGATTTGATATCAATTGTCTTATAGGGGAATCACAAATTTTACATGAACATGGTTATATATTAAAAATAAAAGATTTTGAGGATGAATGGCAAAAAAATAATATAAAATGTGCAAATTTTGGGAAAAAAATTGCAAATACAAAGATAAATGCTTTCATGAAGTCTAAAACAAAGAAGAATATCTATGAAATTATAACAGAGAGTGGAAAAAAAATTACTGCAACTGAAGATCATCCTTTTTACACATCAAATGGTATGGTTCGCCTAAAAAATATCAAAGAAAATGACATGATTGCAATATTACCTTTTAAAGGGATTAAATTTAGTAAACCAGATGAGAATGTCATTTTAACAAAAAATGATATTTTAAACTTGCCCTTAAATAAAAATTTTAAACAAACAATTGATGAGTTAAATAAGAGAAATCTACTTCCTCTGAAGACAAATAATGAAAAACTTCCTTACTTGCTTAAATTAATAGGATATATTTTAGGTGATGGAACAATATTTTTTTCAAAAAATAAAGAAACAATTTGGCTATATGGAGATCAACAAGATCTTGAGGATATTAGAAGTGATATAGATAAATTGGGTTTTAAAGTTTCAAAAGTATACTCTAGAAAAAGAAAACATAAAATAAAAACAATGTATGATACGGTTAAATTTGAGAGAATAGAATATAGTATTAAAACCACCTCGTCAAGTCTTGCATCCTTATTGATGGCACTAGGTGCTCCTATTGGAAACAAATGCTCTAAAGAATATTTTATTCCAAAATGGATATTAAATCTAGAGTTATGGCAGAAGAGATTATTTTTAGCTTCATTATTTGGTGCAGAGTTATCTTCACCCTCAACTGTTACAAAACGTGGTTATAATTTTTATTCACCTGTTTTATCAATGAACAAACAAGCAAATTTATTAAAAAACGGATATATTTTTCTAAAACAGATTAAAAAAATATTGAAGGAAATGGGTGTGAAATCTTCAATAATCAAAGAAAGGAAGGAATATGTAAATAAAGAGGGATTTATAACTTATAAGCTAAGACTTTTAATAAATTCAGATATTGATAATCTTATAAGATTATGGAGCAAAATTGGATTTGAATATAATAAAAAACGAAGTTATCTAGCAAATATGGCTGTTCAATACTTGCAACTTAAAAAGAAAGTTTTAAATGAAAGAATTAAAACAGAAATTTCTGCAAAAAAGATAAAAAAATCTGGAAAAAATATTCAACAGATATATGAAAAACTTAAATCTAATTATATAAATAAAAGATTTATTGAAAGGTCTGTTTATGAAGAGAGAAAAACAAAACCAAGAATAGCATATAATTTTCCTAAATTTAATAAATTTGTTGAAAAAAGAACTACAGGGCTGAATAACTCAGGACTTATCTGGGATAAGCTTGATAAAAAAATCCTTGTAAAATCTGACAGAAACGTTTATGATTTCAATGTTGCGGATAGACATCATAATTTTATAGCAAATAATTTTGTTGTATCTAACTGTGGAGTGAGACTTGTTAGAACAAATTTGCATATAGATAATTTAAATGAAAATATAATCAGAGATTTAGTAGATGAGATGTTTAAAAATGTTCCATCTGGTCTTGGTTCAAAGGCCAAAATAAGATTAAGTATTAAAGAACTAGATGACGTTTTGGAAAGGGGTGCTCTTTCTCCAGTAGAAAAGGGATATGGTTGGGAGGAAGATGTAAAATATTTAGAGGAAAACGGATGCCTCAAAAATGCTGATATATCAATGGTTTCAGATAAGGCTAAACAAAGAGGTATGTCACAAGTTGGATCTCTTGGTGCAGGTAATCATTTTCTTGAAATTCAAAAGGTTTCTAAAATTTATGACTCTGAAGCTGCAAAGGCTTTTGGAATAAAAGAGGAGGGACAAATAACAGTAATGATTCATACTGGCTCAAGAGGTTTTGGCCACCAAGTATGTACTGATCATCTTAGAGTTTTAGAACAAGCTGTTAAAAAATATAATATTTGGCTTCCAGATAGACAGTTGGCTTGTGCCCCTATAAAATCAAATGAAGGGCAAGCATATTTAAATGCTATGGCATGCGCAGCTAACTTTGCTTGGGCAAATAGACAACTTATTGTTCATTGGGTTAGAGAATCATTTGAAAAAATTCTAAATGACAATGCGAAGAATATGGATATGAGCATTATTTATGATATCTGTCATAACATAGCAAAATTAGAAGAACATATAATAGATGGTAAAAAAAGAAAGGCATATGTTCATAGAAAAGGAGCAACCCGCGCTTTTGGTCCAGATAAACCAGAAATACCATTAAAATATCAAAATATCGGACAACCAGTTATAATCCCTGGAGACATGGGTACAGAAAGTTATTTGTTAAAAGGAACAAAAGAGGCAGAAGAAACCTTTGGATCAACATGCCATGGAGCTGGACGTGTATTATCAAGACATGAAGCAACAAGAAAATGGCGAGGGGAAAATGTTGTAAGAGAGCTAAAAAATCGAGGTATATATGTTCATCCAGCAAGTTTTAAAGTTGCAGCTGAAGAAGCACCAGGTGCTTATAAAGATATAAGAATGGTTGTTAATATAACCCATGGAGCAGGTATATCTAAAAAGGTGGTAAAACTTACTCCATTGGGCGTGGTGAAAGGATGATTAAATTAAACCAATTAGGTTTAAATGTGAGAAAATGTATGTAGGTATAATCGATGGTGATGCATTTGAATGAAAATGAAGTTGAAATATGTGATTTTGAAGATGTAGATCTTAAAGACGCCACAGTTATAGCCGGTTTTCCTTCAATAGGTTTAGTAAGTACTATTGCTGCAAATTATCTAATCGATGCTTTAAATCTTAAACAAATTGGCTGTGTAACATCTTCTCAATTTCCAGCTTTATCTGTAGTACATACTGGAGAACCATTATCACCAGTTAGAATTTATTCTGGGATTCAAGACAATGGAGAAAAAATCGTTGTGTTTGTATCTGAGTTTAAACCAAAGCCGAATTTAATAAATTCTATATCCAATACAATAATGAATTGGGCTAAAGATAAAGGTTGTAAGCTTCTTATTTCACCTGAAGGAATGGTTGTTGAAGGTAAATCAGCAAGTGGTGAAGAAGAAGTTGAAGCATATGCAATTGGTTCAACTGAAAATGCTAGGTCTATTTTGGTATCAAAAAAAATTTCTCAATTTAAAAATGGAATAATAGCTGGTGTATCAGGAGTTTTATTAAATATTGGTAAACAACAAAATTTTAATGTTATTTCTATTTTAGCTGAAGCACATCCTAATTATCCTGATGCAAAAGCCGCTGCTGCTGCAATTAATGTTATGGCTCTTCTTATGGGCGTAGAAATAAACGTTACACCTCTTTATGAAGAATCAGAAAGAATCGAAAAACAATTACAGAAATTCCATAAACAGGCAAAACCAATGGTATCTGCAACCCAAGCACCTCAGCCAAGTATGTATGGATAAACAATAATAATCTATTAACTAATACGATTAACAACGTTTAAAAGTATTATTTTATTGGGTATGCTTAATTATGGAAAAAATACCTAAAAGCCATCCCCGATATTTTTCTTTGTTGCTAAGAGAAAATATATCTCAAGCAATGAAAAATGGTTTAGTTCATGAAACAGGTCTTATTGCTCACGGCCGTGGAGAAGCATTTGACTATCTAATTGGAGAAAAAACAATAAAACCTGCTGATAATGCAGAGAAGGTGACTGCAGCGGCATTATTATCTGCAGCAAATCCTGTTATTTCAGTAAACGGAAATGTAGTTGCCCTTGCTAAAAAAGAATGTATCGATTTAGCAAAAGCTATACCTGCAAAAATTGAAGTTAATCTTTTTCATAGAACAAACCAACGTATCAATAGAATAATAAAAGAACTAAAAACCAGTGGATTAAATGAGGTATACGGAAGTAAAGCAGATGCACTAATACCTGGTTTAAATCACAATCGGTCATTATGTGACAAGGATGGGATTTTTTCTTCAGATGTAATTCTTGTTCCTCTTGAGGATGGTGATAGATGTCAAGCTCTTAAAAAAATGGGTAAAACAGTTATAGCTATTGATTTAAATCCGCTTTCAAGAACTGCAAGAACTGCAAATATCACTATAGTTGATAACGTTATAAGAGCAATTCCAAATATTAATAAATGGGTAGGATTACTAAAAAATGAAAAAAAAGAAATTCTAAGAGATATTGTGAATTCTTGGGATAATGAGAAAATGTTAGAGGATGTTTTTTCTTTCATTTCAAAAAGACTAAATTCATTATAATGATTACGGGTGGAGTATGAAAACTTATAGAAGTCATTATTCATTGGATGTTACTGCTGAAGATTATGAGAAAACAATTACAGTTGCGGGTTGGATTGAAGACATTAGAAATATTGGTTCTATTGCTTTTATTATTCTTCGTGACAGAAAAGGAACACTTCAAGTTACTGCATTAAAAAAGGAAAATCCTGATCTTTTTGAAAAACTTGTAAATATAACTAGGGAGTCTGTAATCTCCGTAGAAGGGGTTTGTAAAAAAAGTGACAAAGCAAGAAATAATTATGAAGTTATTCCCAAACAATTGGAGATTTTATCTACTTCAGAAACTCCCTTACCATTAGGAGTTGTTGATAAGGTAGAATCTGAGCTTGACACCCGTCTTGATAATAGATTTATTGATTTGAGAAAACAGGATATTCAAGCCATTTTTAAAATTAGAAATGTAGTTATTGCTGGTGTACATGAATATCTCAGATCTGAAAATTTTGTTGAGGTACATACTCCTAATATCATTGCTAGTTCATCTGAGGGAGGGACTGATGTATTTAAGTTGAAATATTTCGAAAAAAATGCTTTTCTTGCCCAATCCCCACAGTTATATAAACAGATGTTAATGGCCACAGGACTTGACAGAGTTTATGAAATTGCCTGGTATTTCAGAGCTGAAGAACACAATACTCGCAGGCATCTAAACGAATCTACTGCAGTTGACTTGGAAATGGCATTTATTTCTAGTGAAGAAGATGTAATGAAGATACTTGAAGGTCTTGTTTATAATATGTGGAAGAAAGCAGGTGAATGCAAGGGGGAACTCGACATTCTTGGGAAAAAAATCATTATTCCAAAACTGCCTTTCAAACGTTTGACATATGATGATGCCTTAAAAAAATTAAATAACAGTGGTTCAGAGATAGAATGGGGAGCAGATCTTGGAGCTGAAGAAGAAAAACTACTTGGGGAAATAATGGAAAAAGAAGGGCATGATTTTTATTTTATTACTAAATATCCGATTGCAGCCAAACCATTTTACACCATGCTTGAAGGTGATAAATATTCGCGTGGTTTTGATTTAGAATGTAAAGGTGTTGAGATTGCATCTGGCAGTCAACGTATTCACAATGTTGAACTTTTAAAAAGTAGACTCAAAGCTTGTGATTTAGATCCAAAAGATTTTGAGTCATATCTAAAAGCATTTAGATATGGTATGCCCCCTCATGGCGGTTTTGGGTTTGGGATCGAACGCTTCTTAATGGAACTTTTAGATATTAAAAATATTAGAGAATGTATCTTATTTCCTAGAGATAGGACACGTTTAACCCCTTAATAAAATATATCCAAAATTACCATCCAAAAAATATAAGTCCAACTAATTGATTCCTTTTTTGAGATGCACTATATGATAAACAAAACAGAAGATTTTGGTCTATATGCAGGAAAAGTATGGAAAGCACTCAATTCATATGGTTCTCTTACACAAACAAATCTAATAAAAAAAACAATGCTAAAAGAAGATGAGTTTTATGCTGCAGTTGGATGGCTAGCAAGAGAAAATAAGATTTGTCAAGAGGGTATAGAATACCGTCTTGGTGAGACAAATTTAACAGACAAAATTGGTTCAGATGCTAATAAGATATGGAATGTGCTTAATAAATGTGGAAACATTGAAATTACTTACATTCCTAAGATAGCAGAAGTATCAGAAAATGATACATTTCTTGCCTTAGGTTGGCTTGCAAAAGAAGGAAAAATAAAATCAAAGAAGGTCAAACCAAAAAAACCTCAACTGTATTTTGAACTAAAATAAATCCTGAGTTGTAGACTTTAAGATATATTTACAAAAGTTTTTGTTTAAATTTAATTATTTTACTTATTTTTTTAGATATTATAATTTAATTTTATTTTTAAAATTCCATATTTTTCATCGTGTAAATTATATATAAATAAATTTATATATATAATACCTATTATTATTTTTATAAGTAGATAAAATGAAGGCTTGATAATGGACTTACCGTTGAAGATGCTTATAGGTTTTCTTCTTGCATTTATTTTACATGAATTAACTCATTTAGTTGTAATACTATATTACAAAATACCGATCAAATCAATTGTTTTAACCAAATGGTCTGCATTTGGATTTCTTGTTGATAATGAAAAATATATCAATAATAAAAAGATATTGATATTGTTGCATTTCTCTCCTTTAGTTTGGTGTTCTTTTTATATTATAAATCCAAATGAACCTTATTTTTTTATGCTAGCATTATTCAATATCACAGGTGGAGTGGGAGATATGTATTACTTTTTTAGAATTATTTTACTTTCACCTGAAAAAAGAATCGAATGGGCTAATAAAAGTGATGAGAAAATTCTTAAGTCAATTATTTGGCAGAAACAATTAATTAAATAGTATGATAAAATTAAAAATTTATTTTTTGCAAAAAAATTGTTAAAAATATAAACTATATTTTTCAATTAAAAACAAATGAGGGAAAAATTTGTTTTAAAGCGTAGATTTAATTAATAAAATAATCATATATTAGTATAATCAAAGGAGTAATTGATTTGGATAAACAAGTAGAGGAGTATATAAAAAAACAAAAAACAACACAAAAAGAAATTATCGAAAAAGTAAGAAATATTTTTCTAAAAACGCTTCCAAAATCTAAAGAAGAAAAAAGATGGGGAGTTATTGTATTTGCAGGAGGTAAATTTTACATCGGTGCAATAAAGGATCGTGTTCATATTGGTTTTGCAATTAACGGACTTAACAAAGAAGAGATAAGCTTGTTTGAAGGAACTGGTAAGACAATGAGACATGTAAAAATCCACTCTTTGGAAGATATTAATGAGGAAAAACTTGTAAAACTTATAAAATTAGTTGATAAAAAAACTATTTGCAATCAATGTTAATTTTTATAAAGAATTTTTTAATAGATTTAAATAATGGTTTTTTCATTTTTTAAAATCTAAAAAGTTAAAAGATAAAAATTAAACAAAATTTTACAGTATATAAGTGATTAATTGAATATAGAGCAGTTATTATTTGAAGATGTTTTTTACCAAAAATTACCTTTATAACGACTTGTAGCAGGACATCCAAAACAACGATTTTCATGGTATGCTTGACATTCCTTATAGTCTATACCACAAGGAGGTTTATTTAATGGTCTTTCTATCATTTTTATAGGCATTACAAAATCCTTTATACTTGAAATAACTATATTAAAATCAGCACTTTGAACATCCTTATCAGGACGTAATCTTTCATCTATTATTGATTCTAAAGATGCTAAGTCTTCACCTGCCATTAATAACATTAAATTTTTTTCTCCAGAAATTACAAATCCATTTAAAAAGAAAGGGCAATCACGAAACAGATTCAAAATCTTTGTAGTATTAGTAGTCCTAACAAATACCATGGCAACATATATACCTACTTTATTTAGATTTACCCCTAGAAGATGATTTAAAATTCCTCGTTCCTTTAGTTTTTTTAAACGTATTGCAACAGAAGGTTGAGATAAATGGACCTTATCTGCAATATCTTCCTGTGATATCTCGTGATTATCATGAAGAAGAGTAATTATTCTCCTATCTTTTTCATCTAATTTTATATATTGTCGAGTCATAAAACTCCCATAAATATTTTTTTATTAATTATAATACATATTAGAATACTATAAAAATTTTTTTAATAATTATAGTCAAAATATCAAAAATGTTTATAATTTATTGTGGTAATGTTTATAAATTGAGTTTTATACTCTATTTATGGAGGTAGAGCCCGGCTAAAAATAAATTAACAAAATTTTCCTCATATTTTTATAAATTAGGCTCTACTTCTTAACAAAAAATAAGATATCGAGGTTAAAAATATGGACAAATATGAAAACCATACTGATAGAAGGATAAAAGAGCTACACGAAAGAATGAATAAATTTGGTAACAAAAAGAAATTAACCTAAGCTAATAAACAAATCTAATGAATAAAGGTGATATAAATATGAATAAAATAAATGGGTTATATTGGGGAGATAGAGAAAGAATCAGACGAAATGAAGAAATTAGAAAAAATAAAAAAAAGGAGGTGAAATAAAAAATGCCTGGTGGCGATAGAACTGGACCTTTAGGTAGAGGCTCTATGACAGGTCGAGCAATGGGATATTGCGCGGGTTATGAAATGCCAGGATATGCTAATCCAAATTATCCTGGACGTGGTATAGGCTTTGGTTTTGGCAGAGGATTTGGACGTAGATATTGGAGACATGGCAGAGGTTTTTGGAAAAGAGGCTTTTATCCTTATCCGTATTATTCAACTGAACCATCTATAGAAGAAGAAAAAACTTATCTTGAAAATTCCATTAAAGAACTAGAAGAAGAAATCAAGCATATACATGAAAGATTAAAAGAACTTTCTAAAGAAAAAAAAGAAGAGTCTTAAAAATTTTAAAGGAGAAGTTCTTTTTTTCTATTTTATTCAATAATTTAGGCAACAAAAAATCTAGGATGATAATATGCAAGGAAAAAAATATGATGAATTAAAACTTGTAAGCAATTTAAAAAAAATAAAACATAAATTATTTGTATTGAGTGGGAAAGGAGGTGTTGGTAAAAGTACAGTTTCTGCAAATCTTGCATTAGCTTTATCTGAAAAAGGGTATTATGTTGGATTATTAGATAGTGATCTCCATGGTCCTAGTATCCCTAAAATGCTTGGTGTTGAAGATAGTAAACCTGAACCTACTGATACAGGGTTTAACCCAGTTTTATTATCTCCACATTTGAAAGTTATGTCGATAGGTTTTCTTTTACAAGATAAGGATTCACCTGTTATTTGGCGTGGACCATTAAAAATGGGTGCGATAAAACAATTTATTGGGGATTGCAACTGGGGAGAACTTGACTATTTAATTGTAGATCTACCACCTGGAACCGGTGATGAACCCTTGAGTATTGCTCAGTTAATACCAAACAGTGATGGCGCTATTATTGTTACCACACCTCAAGATTTAGCATTGGTAAGTGTACGTAAATCTATTAATTTTGTTAAGAAAATGAATATGAAAATCATTGGAATTATTGAAAATATGAGTGGTTTTAATTGTCCTCACTGTGGTAAATCAATTGAAATTTTCAAAACAGGTGGAGGTTTAAAGGCATCAAAAGATTTTAACTTATCATTTTTAGGTAAAGTTCCACTTGATTCAAATATTGTAATAGCTGGCGATTCAGGTCAACCTTTTATAGTTAAAAATAAGGGCTCTGATTCGGCTAAGGCTTTTGTAAAAATTGTTGAAAATATTGAAAAAATTGTAAATAAAAAAGGGGTTGTATAATAATGCCTAGATATGGTGGCGGAGGTTTTGGTAGATTTGGATATAGAGGGCTAGGTGGTGGATATGGTCGAGGACCTGGAGGTGAATGTATCTGCCCTAATTGTGGTTATCAAGAAACTCATCAATTAAGAGTACCTTGCTATACAAAAAAATGTCCAAAATGTGAGACCCCTTTAATAAGAGGATAAAAGGTGAAATAAATGAAAATCGTAATATCTTCAACAGGGGAAGACTTAAATGCACAAGTTGATCCTCGATTTGGTAGATGCCGATATTTTCTAATTATCGATATAGAAACAATGAAATATGAGTCTATCTCAAATGAAAGTTCAACATCATCAGGTGGTGCTGGAATACAAGCAGCCCAAATTGTAGCAAGAACAGGGGCAGAGGTTGTTTTAACTGGAAATATGGGACCAAATGCTTTTCAGACATTATCTGCTGCCGAAATTAAGGTGTTTACTGGAGCAAATGGGACTATTAAAGATGTAATTGAGAAATATAAAAAAGGGGAATTAAAGAAGATAGAATCTGCCACTGTAGAAAGACATTTTGGCATGAAAGTTATTGGTAAGGGTTTTGGAAGAGGTTGAAAAATATGAAGATATGTATACCTACTGTTGGAGAAAATGGATTAAATAATCAGGTTGGAGAACATTTTGGTAGAGTACCTACATATACGATAGTTGATCTTGATACTAATGAAGTAAAAGTAATACAAAACACAAGTGAACATATGGGTGGTAAAGGATATCCCCCAGAGATTATGGCTAGAGAAGGAGTCGATGTTATGGTTTGCCGTGGATTGGGAAGGCGTGCAATTGCGATGTTTGAAGAATTGGGCATTGATATTTATATTGGCGCATTTGGAACTGTAAAAGATGCAATTGATGATTTTAAACAAGGGCGACTTCAAAAGGCTGGAGTTTCTAATGCTTGTGGACAACATGCATTTCGAGATGAGCATCATCACCAAAAAGGTAAAGACCACTGCCGTTAAATGATATCTCTAGTAAGTAGGGTGTTTTATGTCAATCTATGAATTTGAAAAAAAGAAACCAAATATTGGTAGTGGTACATTTATTTTTGATTCTGCTGATGTAATTGGGGATGTAATAATAGGGGAAAATTGTTATATTGGACCTGGAGCAAGAATTCGGGGGGATTATGGCTCTATAAGGATAGGATCAGATACAGCTATCGAAGAAAATGTGGTTGTTCATGCTAGACCTAATGATATTACAAAAATAGGAAATAATGTAACAATAGGTCATGCCTCAATTATTCATAATGCTGTCATTCATAATTGGGCGGTTATTGGTATGGGCGCTATCATTAGTGATTGGGCCGAGATTGGAGAATGGGCTGTGGTTGCTGAAGGTGCTGTTGTGAAAAATAGTCAGAAAATACCAAACAAAGCAATTGCAGTAGGTGTACCTGCTAAAGTAATATCTGAGATTTCTATTGATTATCAGAATCAATGGACTAAATATAAACATATATACTCAGATTTAGCTAAATCCAGATTTCCAAATTTCCTTAAGAAAATTGATTAACCTTACTTTAAGGAATAGAGATATTATGAAAATTGCAGTTGCTAGTGGAAAAGGGGGAACTGGTAAGACAACAGTTGCAGTTAATCTTGCATTAAGTCTCGAGAATGTACAATTTTTAGATTGTGATGTTGAAGAACCGAATGCAAATATTTTCATTAAAGCTAAAATCCAGGAAAGTAAAAAGGTAACAGTTTCAATTCCGAAGATTGATAAGAAGAAATGTAATTTTTGTGGCAAATGTTCTGAGTTTTGTACTTACAATGCACTTGCCGTAATTAAATCAAATATTCTTGTTTTTCCTGAGTTATGTCACTCATGTGGTGGATGTGAACTCATCTGTCCAAATAATGCAGTTACTTGGATCGAGCGTGCAGTTGGAAAAGTTGAATATGGACAATCTAATGGAATTGATTTTTATCAAGGTTTATTAAATATTGGGGAAATGCAGGCTATACCAGTAATTAAAACCTTAAAAAAAGAGATTGGCAAAAAAAAGACTGTAATAATAGATGTTCCACCAGGAACATCTTGTCCGGTTATCGAATCAATAAGTAATTCAGATTTTTGTATACTTGTGACAGAGCCTACTCCATTTGGTCTATATGATCTAAAACTAGCTATAGAAGTTGTAAAATATTTGTTTTTACCCTTTGGAGTCATAATTAATCGAGATGGGATTGGTGATAGGAATGTAGAGAGTTATTGTAAAAAAAATAATATCCCTATTCTATTAAAAATCCCTGAGAGTAAAAAAATCGCTCATCTTTATTCTAAAGGTGTAGCAATAGTAGGGAATTCACATAAATGGAATAAGATGTTTACACAGGTCTTTGATAAGATAGAAAAAGAGGTAAAAAGATGAAACAACTTACAATAATTAGTGGTAAGGGTGGTACAGGAAAAACATCTATTTCAGCAGCATTTGCTTCTCTTGCAAAGAATGCTGTTTTTGCTGATTGTGATGTTGATGCCGCCGATCTTCATCTTATTTTAAAACCTAAAATCAAAAAGAAAATGATTTTTCATGGACTAAAAATTGCATCAATAAATAAAGAAATATGTACGATATGTAAGAGTTGTTATGAATACTGTAAGTTCAGTGCAATTGATAAAGATATAAATATCATAAAAGAGGCATGCGAAGGCTGTGGTGTCTGTAAATATGTTTGTCCTGTTAATGCGATTCAGATGGTTGATAGAAATTCAGGTTTTTCATTTATTTCTGATACTCGTTTTGGACCGATGGCTCATGCTATCTTGAATACAGCTGAAGAAGCCTCTGGAAAACTTGTTACAGTAGTGAGAAATAATGCAAAAAAACTTGCAGTGGAGAAAAACAAAGACCTTGTTGTAATTGATGGTCCACCAGGTATTGGTTGTCCAGTTATTTCTTCAATATCTGGTGTTGATTTAGTATTAGTTGTTACTGAGCCGACACTTTCTGCCATACATGATTTGGAACGAATACTTGGTGTTGCAAATTTTTTCCAAGTTCCTGCTATTGTTTGTATTAATAAATATGATATTAACCTAGATAATACAAGAAAGATTGAACAGTATTGTAAAAAAAATCAAATTGATATTGTAGGAAAAATTCCATATAACAATATTATAACTAAAGCTATGATTAATGAAAAAACTATTGTTGAATATTCAAAAGAATCTTTTTCTGATGTTTTTATTAATATGTGGTATAAAATACAAAGGAGACTAGATTTATGAGTAAAGAAGATGATATTGAAAAAATAATTAAAGAAATTCAAACTAGAATTGAATATGATGAAGAAATAGAATTTTCAAAAAAAGTAATCAATGAGTATAGAAATCCAAGTAATTTTGGTATCATTGAAAATCCAGATGCTGTTGGAAGAATAAAGGGTCCTTGCGGAGATACTATGCAAATCATGCTTAAAATTGATAATGGCATAATAATTAATGTACGTTTTTGGACAGATGGGTGTGGTACAAGTATTGCATGTGGAAGTATGCTAACTAAGATGATAAAAGGTAAAACTATTGAGAAAATTATTAACATAACAAGTGAAAAGTTAAATGATGAATTAGATGGGCTTCCTGAAAATCATGTACATTGCACAGTTCTTGCTGTTAATACTTTAAAAAAAACTATTAAAAACCTGATAAATAAAGAAAAAAAGGATATATGAATATTAATATAAGAGAGTAAAAAATGATAAAACAAATAAGTGAAAATATGAATCAAATCATATTGCACCCAATTGGAATAATTAATTCCCCATATAAAAAAGATAAAGATATTCCTATCCAAGCAAGGTTTAGGGAGGATGTAGAGGCTTGGTTAGAACTGAAAGATAAGTTTTCCAAAGGTTTAAAGGATTTAGAAGGATTTAGCCATGCCATACTTCTATTTTATTTTCATAAATCTACTCGAGAAGATATAGAAGGAAAACCATATCTTGAGGATAATAAACATGGAATATTTGCTATAAGAAGCCCGCATCGACCTAATCATATTGGATTTTCTGTAGTAAAAATCAAGCATATAAAAGATAATAAATTGTATTTTACAGGAGTCGATATGATTGATGGGACACCATTACTGGATATTAAACCTTTTGTAAAATATTTTGATAATCAGGAAAATGTTGTATCTGGGTGGTTGGATAAACATTTTAAGAATGGAAAAATACCAGATGAAAATGTAATCAAATAATTATAATATGATTGAAAATGGAGAAAATAATGATAAAAGAAGGTAATTCTTTGATAGAATATTTACCATCAACTATTTCTAGTCTGCTCCTTATATCTCAAATCATAGTTGGTATTTATTTATTATCTTATATAACTCAAATTGAAATAGTAGCATATACAGGTGTCGCACTTTATATTCTATCAGGTTTAATCTTTGGTATGCTACCAACATTTGAATTTCGTAAAAAAGGTGGTGTAAAAAAAGGAAAGAGTTACATTCATACTACTAAACTTGTTGACACAGGCATATATTCGATTGTCCGTCATCCACAATATGTAACTTTTATATTATTTGCTATTGCGGGAATGTTACTTTTCCAGCATTGGATTGTTATCATTTTAGGCATACTTATTATACCCCTCGTATACCTCGATTTATTAAGAGCAGATAATCTACTTATTGAGAAATTCGGCAATGAATATCAAAAATATATTCAGAAGGTCCCAAGAGCGAATTTTCTATTAGGTGTATTTCGCTTGTTTTATAGAAAGGGAAATTAAATGTCAAATTTGGAGTCGTATAAAATCAAAAAAGACATTGTTAGAGAGAATTTGAATAAATATACAAGAAAAGCATATAAATTTCTCCCTGAAATTAAAAATCCTAAAATTTTAGATATTGGATGTGGAACAGGTGTTCCAACAATTGAGTTAGCAAAACTTTCAGGTGGACATATTATTGGGATGGATATTGATGAGAAATCCTTGAATTTACTAAGAAGAAAAATAAAAGATTTAGGGCTCGTTAATCAGGTAAACGTTATTAAGGACTCAATAATTTCCATGGATTTTCCTGAGAATAGTTTTAATATTATTTGGTCTGAAGGATCAGCATTTGTAATGGGATTTGAAAATAGTATAAATTACTGGAGTCGTTTTTTAAAACATAATGGGTTTTTAATAATTCATGATGAGATTACAGATAAAACAAAAAAACTTGGATCTTTAAAAAAGCATGGATATTTGCTTATTGCTGAATTTGAATTATCTGAGAATCTATGGTGGTATGAATATTACAAACCTTTAACACTACTTATTCAAACATTTCTAAAAAAATATCCAAACGATTTTGAGTTAAACAATGAACTTAAAAAAGATATGATTGAAATTGAAAAATGCAAATCAAAATCTGTAGTGTTCAGTTCATTTTTTGTTATTATGAAAAAGATTTAAATTAAATATGAACTAGTTCAATTAACTTTATCCATCAGACAATTCGAGATATTATTTGTTTTTAAAATTAATATGGATTAAAAAAGGTTTTTTCAAAAAATCTCATTTTTCTCCTGTGAAAAACTTTAAAAAATGCAAGAAATAAGATATAGTTTCATAATTACAATTAAAAATTTTTTAAGTTCTTCAATATAACAGAGTGTTTATTTTACTATTTTCTACCATAATATCGTCGAAATTATAAACTAAATTTTAATCTTTTTTTTTAAGATAAAACCAGTTGACCATTTTGTTTTTTTTGCAACCTAATTATTAATTTAATTGCAAAAAATACTGGAGAAATTTTTATTATCCTATACATAAAAAGTTTTATTTACTTCTACTTGTTGAATAATACTTATTAATTGGAATAAAAACCGAGGAGATGAATTAAATGGGTTTATTTGGTAAAGAGAAAATAACATTAAAACTTGAAAAATTCGACTATAAACCTGGGGATAAAATTAAAGGAACTGTTAAATTAAATTTAAAAAAACCAACAAAAGCAAGAAAACTAGAAGTATCATTCATAGGTACTAAAATCGATAAACAAACTGGGCTTGGAATTGGACCCATGGCAAATAACAACAGACAAACCAGGACTATCAAAGTTTATGATTTTACAATGCCACTTGATGGTGAGAAAAACTATCAAGAGGAAGAATATTCATTTGAGATAAAGATTCCTGAAGATATACTTCAAACAGCCCAAAAACTTAATGGGAAAATAGGAACTGCAATTACAGCTTTTAAAACTATAAGCGGTGTTTATTCTCGTGTGGACTGGTATGTTAAATCAGAGTTGGATGTACCCCTAGGTTTAGATGTAAAAAAAACTCAGAAAATCGTACTTTCATAAAAACATTTTAAAAATTAATAAATTAGAAAGTGAACTAAATATATAATATTAATTTTTTTCTTCTGATAATATTATTTATAAATTCATATTTTACAAGTCCTTTTACTATTATTCTATTTTTTTATTTTGGACACAAAACAGGGTAGTTATATCGCATATATCTACGGTACTCCTCTATTTTTTTAAATTTAAGGGAGATTTTGACTTGCTTTTAACGGTAAAAAAGTGTATGGGACGAGATATTGATTCGGTTTTACCGATAAAATAATAATGTTTTTTCTCCTTAGATATTTTTTGATTTTTCAATATTATTAGATAAAGTAACTAAACTCGTTCCGAGAATAACTATGGTAATTCTCAAAGGAACAGAAGCTATTCCAAACCACATTAAAGTTGCACCTGCTAATGCTATCAAGATTCCTATTACAAATAATACACTAAATATTTGTTTTTCTTTCATCTTATGACCTCTCAAAGTTCATTAAAGAATTGTTTCATTTGTTTTCTATACTCATCAAAAGCTCTTCTTCCCTTTTCAGTTAATTTTAACATTGTATGAGGTTTTTTCCCAACAAATTCCTTAATAATCTCAATATATCCTGTTTCTTCAAGCTTACTCATATGAGCAGATAGATTCCCAAATGTTAATCCGGTCTGCCGCATCATGAAAAGGAAATCAGCACTTTCAACAACATAAAGACAGGTCATAATGTTTAATCGGGCGGGTTCATGGATTAACTTATCGATGGAATTTGGAGTATGAACCTCATCTCTAATGTTTTTTTTATCCTTTGACATTAGATATCTCCGCTTTGGACACTGGATACTTTTTTATGAATTTAATAAGTGTGATAATACCATAGATAAGAATTAGAGTTCCTGATATTCCAAAGCTAATTAAGTAATGTAGTGGTTCTCCAAAGATTGGTTTTAATAATGCTGCTAAAGGGAGCCCAAGACCAATTGATACTGCATAAAGATAAAAATGTGGGTAATCCAAAATATATGCGATAACACTTAGTAAAACAAGAGCAAATACTCCAGCACCTACTGGTACGATATACCCTCCTACTTTAATATTATAAAGACCCAAATATGTTAGAACAACCATCATTACAGTTATTGGAAAGAGTATTGCAATTAAGAAGCCTATTTTATTTCTTGATTTTGTTCTGTTTTGATTGAATTTTACAATTCCAATTCTCGGAATTGTAATAAATCTTTTTCCAAGAATGAGAATTAATGGAGCAGGTAAAATCAAAAAAATTATGTAACTAGGATATAGTATCTCTCTTAAAATTGGAGCAATAGCAATAAATATCAGTAGAGAGCCATATGTCAGATCATAAAGACCGTCTGTAAAGGTAAATCGATATGTTTGTTTCTCAACTTTTTTTAAATCTATTTTTTCAGTCATGTTTATCACTACATTGTATGTATATCATTTGTAATATATAATACTTTGCATTACAAAGTTATTTGTAAAAATAATAACATCAAATCAATTTAATATGCCTTGTCATGATGGTCTAAAGATATTATCCTAACCACATTTTTTTCTATTTTGTAGATAAGAACAAACGAACCAAAATGTAATCGTCTGTATCCTGCAAGTACATTTCCAAGAGTTTTAAAACGCTCTGGATTCTGAATTAAATCTATAAGTTTCTTTTGTATTTGATCGAACAATAATTTATCTTTTTTCTTTAGCTTTTTAATTGATTTCTCGAATTGCGAACTAAATTCGATAATGTATGTCATATTATAAACTCTCTAAATATTCAACAGCATCTTTTTGATTGAATTTTTTAACATTCTTACCCAGTAACATTTCTTTTTCAATCTTTTTGTATCTCTCGATTTTTTCAAAAAATACTTTTTTTCTAATTAGTTCGAGAATAAATTCTTGGATGTTTCTATACCCAAATTCCTTTGAATATTCCTTAGATGCTTTAAGTAAATTTTCTGGTATCGTTAAACTTATTTGCTTTAAAGCCATAGTATCACCAAATACTTATAAATACTTATATGTACTTTTTAGTACTTAAATTTTCCTATTAAAAGTAAATATTTTTAATATTTCTCCCAAACTTCATCTTCTTGGTTATCCCACGATTCTTTAATCTTTTCTTGTTGCTATTTAATAAATTGTTTAAACAAAATAATTATAATCAATTTCATATTTTAATAGGTTTGGATATGATAAAGTAAAAAATGCAGGGGACGAGATATTGACTCGGTTTTACCGGTAAAATTACAAGTATTTCTTCTGTTGGTCTTTATATAAAAAAAGAATTTGTTTTATGTTTTTATAGTCCTAAAAGTTTTAGCATTCTGTTCAGCAGTGGGTATCGTTCTAAAAACCTCAAGAATAACGATAGCTAATAAGAGAGGAAAATCCAACTCTATTACTAATATTTCTTTCGATACTGATTATTTTATATTCTTCATTTTTTTCATCTGTAGAAATATTTTTATATATTGGATTATCAAAATCTTGAGCAATATCATTAGGTGTTTTTGCAGGATACCAGTCAACATAAATCCATTTAAATTTTAAATTCAACTTAGTTAAAATTATTTCATATGTTCCATAAATTGCTTTCGGTAAGATTCGTTTTCTGTCCCAATAATTATGTTTAAAGTAGTTTAAGTCTATTACAAGACGGTACGATATAAATTTAAAGAATACATCTTTATTATTATTTAAAAAATTATTAAAAGATATATTGTTACTAGCAAGTGGAAAATTTTCTCCATATAATTTTATTCCTTCACTGTTATTTGAGATTTCATTTCTAATAATCTCGTTTGAAAATCCCATATCATTTATATATATACCAAATTCATTGTTAGAGATTTTATTTCCATCGATCATATTTAACATTCCAGAAATTTGTATCCCATATTCATTTTCTGAGATAATATTTCCAGATATCTTATTTGCATTATTTCTGAGATATATCCCTATCTTGTTTTCTCTAATATTGTTATATTTGATAATAGTATTTTGTTGAGATGGGAGGTATATACCATATTCTGTATTTTTATCTATATCATTTCCTATAATGATATTACCCGCTCTTGGGTATATACCATAGCCTTTATTTGATGAAATAATGTTATCTTGAATAGTTACACAATCACCGCTACTTTGAATTTGTATACCCCCCTCGTAATCTAATCCTTGTCCATTTTTTGATATATTATTATCATGTATTTCTATACCTGGCTCAGTTACACCACTTACAAATAATCCTGCTATATAATTCTTATAAACATGGTTATCATAAAAATCAATATTATATAATGGTCCTGTGCTGTAGAAATAAACACCGTACCAGGTATTACTATACATCTGATTTTGATATATATCAATGTTACTACCACTCAAAAAGGATATACCAAAACCAATATTCCAATAAAGTGTACAATTAAAAATTTCAACATCTGAACAACTTGCACCTGTATCAGAATCTCCAAACTCAAATGCTCCAGGAGTTATCCATCCTCCTCCCCAATTTTTTCCATTACTATAAGAAACGCAATCTCTTATCTTAATATTGGATGAGTCCCATCCCATAGTAACTTGACCAGGGTTATGATGGAAATGACAGTTCGTTATTAAAAGATTAACAACATCTTCATATTTTATGCATCTATCAGAGTTTTTTATTATACAATCTGCAATTTTGATATTTTCAATTATACATGATGCATTGAATAACCTAATTGCATATCCAAAACCATCTGCATAGCAATTCTGTAACGTAAATTCCCGAATAGTTACATCTGAGATTCTAACAGAGACAATAATACCTTCAGTATATTCTCCATCTAAAAAGGTTGAGTTTCTATCCTCACCAAGCAACTTTATAGCCTTATCTATTTTAATTGTTTTTTCTTGGTATATGCCGTTATAAACAAATATTGTATAACCATCACTAGCATTATTTATCGCATCCTGAATCTTAGAATAATTACCAGGACCTATACCACCGACATATAAAATATTACTATTGGAACTAAGCACCTTGGTTTTGTCAATAGAACGACTATTAGTAGAACTTGTATTACTTACACATATAAACAAGAATATTAATCCAGTTACCAAAAATTTCTTAATTATTCTGTTTTGCATTTTATTCCTCCCTAATATACTTATTTAAATCAGAATCTTTGTATATAAATTTATCTTACTAATTTATGTGCAAACAGGGTAAATTTACTTTAATAATCCCATTTAACAAATATATTTAACAATCTAATGAGCAGTGGGTATCGTTCTAAAAACCTCAACAACAGAGGATTTGATAATTCTTTATTTTTAGACTTATTTATTAATAATTATAAGGATTTACTTACTTATAGTAATTATTGATATCATTCTTGTTAATATATTCTCATCCCCTCTAGGTTTTTAATCAATGTACACTGATTATAGATTAAAAATAATCATTTGTTCAACTTTTTTAATGTAAACTGTTAATATTACTTCTTGATTATTAAAAGAAAAGGGAAAAAATGAGGAAAATAATATCAATAATAATTATTGGGCTTTTTTTACTGGCTAATCCTATTGTAATTTCTTGTACAGTTTTTCATGCATCAAATGATGATATAGCTCTTGGAGGAAATAATGAGGACTGGTCTGATCCTGATACATATATCTATTTCATTCCTTCAACTGAGTCTGATCATGGAAAGGTTATCATGGGTTATACTGGTAGTTATTGGATTCAAGGTGGTATGAATGAAAAAGGTTTATTCTGGGATGGTCTTGCTTGTCCCTATCTGGAGGTTTTAAACTCTACAGGTAAACCATATTTCCCAGGGAATATTTTTGATCATATTCTAAATGTTTGTGAAACTTGTGATGAAGCATTGGACATACTTGATCAGTATAATATGAAAATACTTGAAAATGCTCAAATTCTACTGGGAGATCAATATGGAGATTCTTTTATTATCGAAGGTGATATTGTTCATAATAAGAATAAGTATTATCAGGTGGCTACTAATTTTTATCTATCTCAACATCCTAATCCTCCATATCCTTGTTGGAGGTATAATACTGCTTTTGCAATGTTTGAGGAAAATGATGAGGATAATTTATCTGTTGATTTTTGTTCATCAATTCTTGATGCGGTTCATCAGGAGGGTGCTTATCCAACTCAGTATTCAACTGTTTATGATTTAAAAAGTCAATTAATTTATGTTTATTATTATCATAATTTTAATCAGGTGAAAGTTTTTAATCTATCCGAGGAACTCTTGCTTGGTTATCATGCATATTCAATTCCTGATTTATTTAAAAGAGCTCCTGATAAACCGGAAAAACCCAGTGGACCTATAACTGGAAAATGTGGTGAATTATATAATTTTTCAACAAGTACTATCGATATATATGGTGATGATATATTTTATCAATGGGATTGGGGAGATGGAACATACAGTGAATGGCTGGGACCTTATGAATCTGGAGAAATTGTGGAATCATCTCATATCTGGAATAAACCAGGTATCCATAATATTAAGGTAAAAGCTAAAGATATTTATGATTGTAAAAGTGTTTGGTCAAATCCTCTTCAAATCAGCATGCCAAGAAACAAATTATTGCCAGATACCTTCCTTCAGAGGTTTCTGGAAGTTTTTCCAAATGCTTTTCCAGTTTTACGATATATATTAAGATTGTAATAGGTATACAGTGATTATAGATTAAAACCAGTATTATATTTATGATTAGAGTAAAAAATAAAAAATCAGCAGTTTTTCTCCTGTAAAAATGGTTAAAAAATGCAGGGGACGAGATATTGACTCGGTTTTACCGGTAAAATAATTTAAGTTTCTCCTGGAAGTCTGGCGAGTTATATCTGTTTTAAAGTAGAGAAACCATATTTAGAACACTTTTTTTATTTTATATGCAGCTGTCTATTGACGACAATTAATACCAAATAGGTGTAATAATAGTTAAAATAATCAAAACTGCGTTTAATAATAAAAAAATAAAAAAAAATCTCATTTTTTAATAAAATCAAAAAAAAGGTTTTATAAATTAATATTAAAATTTAATAGTTGTTTATTGGAGGTATTAAATGAAAATTAAAGTTTTTTGCATAATATTGGGCTTATTACTTTTTTTACCTTTTGTTACTGCCAAACAAGTAGAAATTTCATCAAATGAAAAAATTATTGAAAATATCGATGTGGATAATCAAAACGATAATGTACAACCAATGCCACATTGGGGCTTATCTTTTGTTTTTTATATAGGAAATGCCTCTGTATATGAGTATTATGAGGATGATTCAATAACTATTACAATAAGGCCATTTGTAAATAGCATTAGGTGGTTTTGTATTGGAAGACCATTTGGATGGGCTTCTGCTGGTGGACCTTTTGCAGTTAGCTTTGAGGATTTTAGAGGATATGTTGGACCAAAACCTATTGTTGAAGATGGAAGTATAAATTTTATTTTCGGATTAGTAGAAGATATTGTAGTTTGCCTATCCTAATTTTCTTGGTAAAAAAAATCAAGATGGATTCATTAATGGGAATAAATCAAAATTATTTCCACCATTAATATGATAAGGGCTATCTCCTATTCCATCACCATCGTTATCTTCACCTGTGTAATCATCCCAATAATTACCTTCTTTTATTTGTTTATTATACCAATAATTTGTATTTGAATCATAAACCTGAATATCATTATCTATAAACGAATTATTATAAATGGAGTTATTTTCACCACTACTAATTAAAAAACCACATTCATTTTTCCTAATATTACAATTTGTAATTGTTGTATTAAATATCCAATTATGCAACCATATTCCATATCTGTTATCAAAAAAATCACAATTATTTATTTTATTTCCTGTTGAATTTGATAGACAACAGAAATATACACCTGCTCCATATTCTTCTTCATAGTAACTACCATGAAATATACAATTTTCAATTGTATTAAAACTTGAGGATATATGTTCATATTCGTTGTAGGGATCATTACCCCAACTCACTCCCACTCCACACAAACGACAGTTTTCAAATTCACAATCTATAACATTATTATGAGATGATCGTCTAAGATAAATTCCTGCTCGATTATCATATAAATAACAATTTTCAATATGATTTTTAGTAGAATTTCGGATCCATATACCATTATAACATTTACCAATATCACAATTTATTATCTTTACATTGCTAGCATTATGTAGATATATCCCATTATTCCAAATTTTGTTACCTAATTTTAATCCTTTAATAATACAGTTTTTAATAACAACATGTGCATCAGTATTTTCAATATGAATTAGCGGTTGATATCTAGGAAATAAACGAGGTATTATCCACCAATTGGAGATAATATATGGATTATCACTTGTTCCCTTGCCACTTACAACTCCTTTTAACCAATTTAGTCTACCAAACATATTGGTAAAATCCTCATTGCCATTAATATGAATTGAAAAATGAGGAAGCATAATTCCAGATTTTAAAGTATATTTATTTTTTGGCATGATAACATTTAATTTACCCCAACAACTAACTGCTCCATGTTCATCACAAAGTTTAGCCTTTATTTCATGATATCCCCAGCTTGACCAAGTATGGTTTACACATATTTCTTCTCCAGATTCAAAAGGTCCGAGCCAGCCACTATCACTTCCGTCACCCCAGTCAAATAAACAATACAGAGAATCTCCATCAGGATCAGCTTGTTTAGTAAGGCAATAAGTGTACTCAACACCAACTTTACCATAATTTGGTCCGTTTATAGTCGGAGTCGAAGGTGGAGAATTTGAATCAAGTGGCCCATAAAAAACAATCTCACAGTAACTTGGATTATAATCTCTAATAGTTGCCTTCATAAGTATAACCTCCCCCTTATCAGACCAATAATCAACTGATGGCCTAATAAGCTCAACTGCAATTGGATAAGCAGGAAGTTCAATAATGTCAAAATCGTTTTCTGCTTTTCTTGCAAGGAAGATATCACCAGTAAAACCATTCCCCCATTGACCAAGATAAAAAATGAAAACAGAATTATCATCAGATAACCCGATTCTACCATTACCTGCATTTGTTGAGATAAATATAGGTTCCTCCCATCCTTTTGTGTTATAATCCCATCTAAGATAAAACACTCTCCTCGGATATGAAGTATCCCATCCATCATAACCAGAAACAGCAAGATGTATATCTCCATTTATTTCTGCTTTCGCTGAGACAGAAAGATCTTCATTGTTATCTGTAGATAGAACCTCAGTTAACCATGGTCCTTCTGAAGAATCTTTATAAGCATGATGAATTTTATAACTTTGATAATCAGAACCTCGATAAAAAATATGTGGAAGTCCATCTACAAGAACAATATCTGGATTTGCACCCCATCCATATCCACCAAGCATAGATTCATTTATGATCTCAATTGACCAAGAATTACCCGTCTCTCGTGCATATACAATTTTATACAAATCAGGATTCGTAAATTTTGTAATCCAAGCACAATGAATGACACCACTTTCATCCATGGTTATTGTTGGATGCCAATCTTGCTCAGTTGAACATGAGATATTGATAGGTTTACCCCAATCATTATCAGGATCATAAATAACAGAACAAAGAATGTCATTTTCATTATCAAAAGCAATAGCAATTTTTAGAGAGTTATTTAATAGCTTTTGAGTCGCAATAGTAGGGCTATTACAGGAAAAACGTGATTCAACAATTTTTGCTTCTGACCAAACTTGATGTTCATCACAATAAAGATAATGGATATTAAAACCAAAATCCCCCCTAAATTCACCATAGGTTACATGAACACTATCAGAAACCGCACTAATACATTCATCAAACACATCATCTCGTATCATATTATGAGTTAATCGTTGCCAACCTGCATCATTAATTTGTATTGATGAATTAGGAACAATACTTCCAACAAATAAATTAAAAATTAAAACCATAATAATACCATATATTAATTTATTCATATTTTTACCACTTCCTTTTATAGTATATGATTAATTTTAAGACTTTTTATTAAAAATTTGAGAATTACAAGAAAAATTATTTAAAAAAAGTTATTATCCACAATATTATGGTAAAAGTTGATTTAAAGGATAGAAAAATATTGTATAATTTAGAAATAAATTCAAGACAGTCCTTATCAAACATAGCTAAAAAAGTTGGACTCTCTGAAAATTCAGTTGCTTATCGAATAAAAAGACTAGAAAAAAATGGCATAATAAAAAACTATTATACAATTATTGATGCATTTAAACTAGGTTATATTAATTTAAGATTTTACTTGTCATATCAATATACAACTCCTGAAATAGAAAAAGAAATTAAAGATCACTTTATAAAAAATCATAACGTAATGGCTGTTTATACAATATCTGGAAGATTTGATTTAGAGATAGTGATGTTAGTTCAAAATATTAATAATTTTTATGATTTTTGGCAAAAAACATTGAATAAATATTGTAATAATTTCCAGGATTTAGCTTTAACTTTTTATGTTCAACTAATATGTTTTAAACCTAGTTATTTAATAAATGAAATAAAAAAATTTGATAAAGATAAATTTGAGACTATTGGAGATAGAGACATAGTAAAAATTGATAATTTAGATTTTCAAATATTAAAATTAATTGATTCTAATGCGCGATTACCGTCAACTGAACTAGCAAAGAAATTAGGGCTAACAACAACTAAAGTTAGCTATAGAATAAAGAAATTAATAAAACTAAATGTAATAAAAGGTTTTAGAGTAAATTTTGATATTTCAAAGCTTGGTTATCAATATTTTAAAGTTGATATTTATCTTAAGGATTATAAACAAAGAAATAAAATCATCAATGAAATCAAATCAAATCCACATCTTATGTCAATAGATATTACCACAGGATTGTCTCATTTAGAATTAGAATTTCATTTTAAAGATATTACTCAACTACATAATATTATGCAAAACATTCAAACAAATCACCCCGAAGCAATAAGAAATTATAGACATCTCAATATTAAAGAGATTCATAAATTACGTTTTGTACCTGAAGAAAAAGAGCCAATGCATTTTTATCTTTAATTAACTCCTTTTTGAGATAACAATATTTGATACTTTAAAAAGGATTTTTACATAAATTTGTAAACTCAAAATGTCGAGTGTGGTTCAAATAGAGTTTTTAATCATCTTCACATTAATCAAACAAAACTAGACTTAGTTCATTTTATCTGTATAATGGAGTAAGGGACACTTTCTAGAAAAATGTCATTTTTCACCTGTTAAAAATGTTAAAAAATGCAGGGGACGAGATTTGAACTCGCGGACCTCTACAGGACAAGGCCCTCAACCTTGCGCCGTTGGCCAAGCTTGGCTACCCCTGCAATATTCAGAGATTCTCAAAATAAGAAATACAATATTTATCTTTTCTGGTATTAATTCATATTTTATTGACATCAATTCCACAAATGTCACTTAACTCTTTATGTAGCATAGCAAGACGTTTTGCATACTCTTCATGACTGTTCATTAAGGCTTGTTCAATTTCTTTTTCGATATTTTGTTTTTTACTATTCTCAATTAAACTATCAGCATGACAAACGATTTTTTCTTCCAAAGTTTTAGGCATATAATTTTTAGCGGGCAATCCAAGTTTTTTTGCTTCTTTTGCTGGAAGACCTGCCCCAATGTGTCTTTCAATTATTCTTACAATTTTTTTTGATAAACCAATTTCTTTTAAAATTTTTGCACCTTCAATAGCATGACGAATTCCATGCGTTTTTGATCTGCCAATATCATGCAGTAGTGCACTAGCTTCAACAAGCTTTACATCTGCATTTGCTTTCTCAGCAATTTTAACAGCAACATCTCTAACTGCTTTACAATGATTAATTACAGATCTAGAACAACCATTTTTCTTAAGAATCTCGATACACTCTTCAGCAGTAGGAATGGATTTCATAGACCACCTTTTAATCCTTGGATATTACCTTTTTTCCTGAATTGCTAGGAAGAATTTCAATTTTTCCATTAAATTTTTTTTTCTGCCATAGACCCTTTGTATATCTATCTAAAAAAATTGCTAGAGCAGCAACTTCTGAATGAGGTTGATTACCTACTGAAACGTTATAATCTGCCATTTCATAGATTTTAGGAGGGACCTTTTCTGCTCCAACAATAATTAGCAGATTTTTACTTTTATCTATCTTTTTAATAGATGTTTCTAATTCATCACCATACATAGTAAGATGAACTATTGTTCCATCCCAGTTTTTGATTATTTTAATTTCATCAATACCTGTTTCAATCTCAAATTTACCTCCAAAACGTTTACAAGTCGAACGTATGGTTTTTTCAATTTTTTTATCCTTTGTATCAATTAAAACTTTATCAGCACCAAAAGCTCTAGATACAAGTGCAACATGAGTAGTTATTCTTTTATCACGACTGATTCTATGGCCTAACCTTAAGATATTTATCATTATTAGCCAAAATATGAAATAAAAACGATTTAAAAATTATTGCTTTTATCTTGGTTTAAAACCATTACTGAATGTCCCATCTGTATTCTGAACCATAACCGTTGCACCCCTTTTTTTAGCAATTTTTCTTGCTTCTTCAATTGCTTTTTCTTTGGTTTTATGATGACTAAAAAATTTGCCATGACTTCTAACAGCCCAATCACCACGAACTTCTCCCGCTTGAGGGCTACTTACAACATAAATAACATTAGAAGGTTTCTTTGCTTTTGCATCTTTTTTTAATTTAACTTTTGATACTATACTATCAACTTTTTTATCAATTTCTGTAATAGGTTTCTGAGCTCTAGAAATATGTAAATTATCTATTTTTTCTTCAATTAAATCAAAATCTCTCCAGAGTCTCTTTTTATTTATATGGGGAGATTTTCCTTTTTTTGAGGTAGGAACACCGGTTTCCAATGTTTCAGAATATTCAGCTAATGGTTTATCTTCGTTTATTTTTGTTTCTTCCTCTGAAATAATCTCGGTTTCTACAATTTTATCCTCGGTTTCATCTTTTTTTTCACTTTGTTCTTTTTTATTCTCATTAGATTCCGAAATTTTATTATCTTTTGTTTTTGATTTATTAAATAATTTCCATTTAGCCATATAATGAAATCCCCCAAATACTAAATTTATATCTATAAGTGAATCTTTTTTTATTGATAAATGTTTTCTTTTTAAAAAATAAAAAAGATTTGTCATAAAAAAAAATTAATAAAATATTTATTTAAAAAAAAAATAAGAGAAAAAATTTAATTATTTTTTTATTTTGTATATTATTATACAAATTACAATTACTGCAAGAACTCCTATGATAACCATACCTGGTATCACTAGCGAGGGTGTTTCTTTTTGATCTGTGGTTTTACCGGCGATAACCAGGCTATCTGTTTCACCAGTTTCTTCATTTATTACATCTGAGTATGGTTCTATTAAAGACGGTTCAGGATTCGGTGAAATTACTAAGTCATCTGTCAAGTCATTAGATGAAGTATCATCAACTGGTATCTCATCGGATCTAGGAATTACTTCACCTAAAATTTCTTCTGCGTTGACGGATGCTGCCGCCATCATCAAAAATATTAGGCTTATCGCCAGCAGGAGGCTGGTTTTCCAAATTTTTGTTTTTTCTGTCATATTTAAACCTCGATAAGCATTATGGCGTTCTAAATTTATATATTGTCAGAAAACGTAAGGAGAAAACCATACAAAAAAATATACCTTATATATTTATTATGTATAAGTCAATTAATGTGAGTGTTTATGCCAAAAGTTAGTTTAGATATCGAATCATTTAAGGCTCTAGCTAGCGAGACTAGACTTGATATCCTAAAGGTACTTGATGGAAAAAAATTGAATTTGAACGAAATAACAAAAGCAACAAATTTACATAAAATGACATTACATGAACATTTGTCCAAACTGACATCAGCTGGTTTTATTAATAGAATAGAAAGAGAGGGACATAAATGGGTATACTATACCCTTTCATGGAAAGGACAAAGTATTCTTCATCCGGAAAACACAAGGATAGTTGTATTATTTAGCGTAACTTTTATTTCTTTAATATTTGGAATATTTGCAATAGTTAAATATATAGGAGAGAATCCAGTTAAATCACATGAGATTATTTTAGAAACATCACCTGGAGCAGTATCTGGGGAGTCAATTTTTTTATATCTTTCAGTTATTTGTATGATGTTTTTTTTTATTCTTTTAACTATTTCAATATGGAGATTCAGAAAAAACAAATCACAAAAACTCTAATAGTCCTTTTTTTATTTTTGTTAAAAGAACAATCTAGGGCTTATGGTCTAGTGGTTATGACGTCGCCTTCACACGGCGGAGGTCGCCGGTTCAAATCCGGCTAAGCCCATAACCATTTTCTCAAAAAATTACTCTTGGTTAAACCTTTTTTTGTGGATAATTCAAAGTAACCTTTTTATTTTGTTTATCGCTTATAAATATAAACCATAAATAATAAAAAAGTAAATTCAATCAGATTAATATTAATAAAATAAATTATAGAAGAGGATGAAATATAGATGAACATTACCTTTGTTAACTGCTCTACAGGTTTCTATGAAATTGCAATTAAAAAAAAAATAGAAATCGGAGCCTCATTTCCTCCATTAGGCTTATTATATCTAGGAAAAATCCTGGAAATGAACAATTATCATGTTGAAATCTTTGATGGAAATGCAGAGCAAATCAATGATAAAAAAATAAAAAAAATTGCTGAAAGTAGTGATATTGTCGGTTTAACCATCTATAGCCAACCAAAAGATAAAGAATATGCAATAAGCATATCAAGAAAATTACAAATATATAATCCAAAAATCAAACTAATAATTGGCGGACCGCATGTGTCACTTTTAACTGAAGAGTCATTAAAAGAGTTTAATGCAGATATTGCAGTAAAAGGTCCAGGAGAACCAGTTATTGCATCATTAGTAAATTCTATCAAATTAAATAAACCGATAGAGAAACTTCCAGGTGTTTGCTATAAAAAAGATAACAAAATCATCTTTAATTTAAAAGAAAATAAAATTCAAAACTTAGATGAATTACCCTTTCCTGCCCGCCATTTGACAGATAAATACACATATGGATATATAATGAATACAAAATTCGGAAAAGGAAAGGCAACATCAATATTAACATCAAGAGGATGCCCTAATAGATGCAGATTTTGTGGGCTTAAAGCCCATATTCCCTACTATCAAAAAAGATCTGTAAATAATATAATAAAAGAAATAGATGAAATAGTATCACAAGGTTACAATACAATAATTTTTACAGATGATAATTTTCTAGCAGATAGAAAAAGAATTGAAAAGATAATGGATCACATAATAAAGAATCATCCTGGTCTTACACTATGGATAAATGAAGCAAGGGCTGACTCTGGAGATAAAATTTTATATGAAAAAATGAGAAAAGCAGGTGTTGAAATAATACACTTTGGTATAGAGTCGGGAAACCAAGATGTTCTTGATTACTACAATAAAAAGCTAACAATTTCAAGAATAAAAGAGACTATTAGGCTGAGTCACAAAATGGGTTTTTTAACAATTGGAAGTTTTATACTAGGGGCTCCAATTGAAACAGAAAAACATTTTCAAAAAACAATAAGATTTGCTGCATCACTTCCACTAGATTTAGCTTCCTTTTTTGCTCTTCGCTATGTCTATGGCTCAGATATATGGAAAGAGGCTGAAAAAGACGGAAAAATTAACTATAAAAAAGATGGGCATTTCATATATGCTGATTCTTCCAAAAATCTAGGAAATTTTACAACAGATGAAATAATTGACTATACAAGAAAGGGGTATAATAGATTTTATTATAATCCACTTTTATGGTTTAGATTTTTTTATAGATCAATTAGCAAGAGGGAACCCTGGTTGTTATATGTTGGTTTTAAATTCTTATTTAAAAACATTTCTATCTAAAATAATCCATATAATAATTAAAAAAATTTTAATATGGATATAACCTGAAAATTTTAAAAAATATTACAAAAAATGTAAGATTTTTATTAAGAAAATTTAAAATACCTTTATTAAATAATAAACTCTGGGGAAAAATGGAAAAATCCAACCCTAAAAAAAATAAGAAAATTATTAAAAAAATTGCCATGTTAGGTGATAAGCCTCTTTTTTGGAAAACATGTGCAAAACTTTTTTTCAGGATAATTTTAAACAATTATGAATGGAGGTCAAACTGCATAAAAAATAAATTAATTTTGAAAACAATTAAGTTAAAAAAAATATCAAAATATTTTATGATATCTGCTATAAAGAAGGGTTAATATTGAGAAATAAACAATATAATAATTGTATAGTAGATCTAAAAAAATATGGCGGTTCGTCAATATCTTACCTAACCGTATCAAAAGATTTATTATTTTTTCGCAGTAATAAATGGAATGGATATTTTGCATATAGAGAATTTTTTAATTCAGCAATAATTTTAGGCAATCCTGTAATTCCTAAAAAATCAATAAACGAGGCGCTTGATGATTTAATAAAAACATTTTCAAAAAATAAAAAACATTTAGGTTTTTTTGTATGTACAGAAGACTTTTCAGATATTCTTATAAAAAAGGGATTTAAATCTTATTTTTTTGGAAAAGAGGCAATTATAAATCTAAAAAAGTTTGATATTTCTGGAAAAAAAGGTTGGAGTATAAGGAGTTCTATAAATTATGCAAAAAGAAATAAAATGATTGTTGAAGAATACAAATACTCAAAAAAAAGGAATTTTGATTTGGAAAATAAAATAAATGAGATTTCTAATGAATGGTGTTTTGGAAAAAAAAATCCTGAATTAGATTTTATATCTGGTCATGTAAATTTTGAGGATTATAAAAACATTAGATATTTTATTTGCAAATATAAAGGAAAAGTAGTTGGTTTTATTAATTTATATCCAATTTATGGAATTAAATCATATTATCTTGATCTAACACGACATGGTAATAATTCACCAAGAGGTACAATGGATCTTTTATATTATGAATGTATTAAAAAATTAGGACAAGAGGGAATAGAAAAGATCTATATTGGATTGTCCCCACTGTCTTTTTTAAACTCATTTTCTAAGGAAAAAAATCAAAATTATTTAAAAATTTTATATCTTTTTCAACCTTTTCTTGGATTTATTTACCCTTGCAAATCTGAATTTTTTTACAAGAAAAAATTTGCTACTGACTGGGAGCCTAATTATATTTGTTTCTATCCAAGATTAAGCATAAGGACTATTTTTAGTTTAATTCATTCTATTTATAAGGGAGGATTTGCAGGGATTTTCATTCATAAAATTAAATCCATTTTTAAAAAATGATTTTTGTTTAAATTTATAAATTTATTTTTTTATCAAATTGATTAATTTTTTCTAAAGGTTCCTGCAATATTCCAAGAGAGACAATTCTTCCACCTATTTTTGCAAGAACAAGATTATCTCTTGTGACTCGAAATCTACAACTGCGATAGTTAAATAATTTTTCTAAAGAAGATATGATTGGGTTAAATTTAAAATATATTTTCCTACCAGATATTTTTTGAAAAATTCTAGCTTCCGAATCAAGAAAAAACTCATCAGAAATATAGTATTGTTCTACCCAAGGATTACTTGGTTTCAATGCACTGCGTGAAAAATTACCAATTATTTCGTAATTATACATATGTCTGAATTGCAACAACTTCTCATCGGTTGTCCTTCTTGCTAAAAGAATATGTATATCTGCATCATCAGGAAGTCTCACAGCACGACCAATACTTTGGATATGATAGGCTTCAGTAATTGCAGTTGAAACAATTATCAGACAGCTAATATTTCGTTTATCATAACCCTCAGCAAGCATTCCAACAGATATCAATGCAGGGATCTTGTCATTCTGAAAATTAAGAAGAGCTTTTTCATCAGGATGTTCACTATGGTAAACAGGATAACCAGTACGTTTAGCAATTTTATTTGCCTGTTCGATACGCTTACATATAACTAAAGTAGGCTTATCCTTATTTTTTTCCAAAAGATCAACTGCCTTGGGAACCCTTGAATCAGCCAAATAAACAAGACTTCTTCTTTTAAAAATCAAGGAATCAAGCATTTTACGGGTTTTTACCTTTTTTTCATTATTTAGTCTTTTTAATTTACCAAGATATCTACCTATAGAGAGAGTATATTCATCGTATTTTGATTTCTCAACCAGTGATAAATCAATAGCATGAAAATAAATCTTGAAATCACTGATTTGTGCTTCTTGCATAGAAACTTCAATGATAATATCTCCACAAAAATCCAGACTTTCATTATTAGGTGTGGCTGATAATCCTAAAATATTTTTATAAGAAATATTTTGATACAATCTGCGAAAAACAGGACTTATACTTCTATGACATTCATCAACAATTAGAAAATCACATTTTAAACCAGATGATTTTTCCTTTGAAAGTATATGAAAAGTCTCAACAACTATGTTAATTACATTATGTTTTTTTAATTCCTCTATCCATTGAAATTTTAGTTTTCGTGTTGGTACTGCAACAATTGTGTTTTTATATTTATTTTTTTTAATCAGTAGAATCGCTGCATAGGTTTTACCTGTCCCGGGGAATGCCTTGACAACACCTTTGCCTTTGAACTTTGTTAATAAACGATTTTGCCATTCGTAAGGGGTATAGGTCATGCTTCATCTTACTCAATTTATAGGATATTAATAATAATACTGCTAAAATAAGTTATTATAGAAATTTTGTCTAAAAAATAAAAGATAAGGACTATAATAGTCCTGATTTATGTAATAATAGACGCAATAAAGGAAACATGTTGGGATATTTTTCAAGGAAGTTTAAAAATGGTGTATTGATAACTTTGTTTCGAGGCATAGTTACAACTAATTGACTAAAGCCACTTTCAATACCACAAACATCTTTAACCTTGGCTTTTATTGTATAGGTTCCTTGAGTAGTCCAAATATGAGGTCGAGATATTGGGACATCTGGTAAAAAAGGACCAAGCCATCCGCTTGTGTCACCATCACCCCAATCTATCCATAAATATATAGTATGACCAGCAGGGTCTGAAGCTTGGAAGATATAATAATATGGTATATTTATAAATCCGCCATTAGGACCTAAAATGATTGGATTAGTAGGGGGTTGATTGGGAACTGTTTCTACATCATTTGGTTGATTCAAAGCAGTTGTATAACTCCATATTATATCACCTGTAATATTTACCTCAATGATACGATTATTATCATATTCAACAATTCGTGTATTGTTATTAGATAGTCTTTCAGCATCCTTAGGTCCAAGCAGACCAGTTTTTTGCCAGACAATAGCACCTGTACTGTTAACTTCTATAACACGGTTGTTTAAATAATCAGTAATAAGTGTGTTTCCATTAGACAGTCTCTCAGCATCAGATGGTGACCAAAGACCTGACGCATATTGCCATACAATAGTTCCATTACTGGCTACTTCGATTACAGAATTATAAAGGTTATTTACAATAAGTGTGTTTCCATTAGAAAGTCTTTCAGCATCCAATGGAAAAGAAAGTCCTGTAGAATATTGCCATACAATACCACCTGAACTGTTAACCTCTCTAACAAAATTATTGAACATATCTGTTATAAGGGTATTTCCGTTGTTTAGTCTTTCTACATCAGCAACGCCAGCAAGGCCAGTTGAGTACTGCCAAACAATCGCACCTAGGATATTAACTTCACTAACAACAAAAGTTTGTGCCATTAGAATATTACCATTGTATAATTTTTCTATGTCAGCACTACCAATATTATACTGCCATACAACATCTTCAACATTGTTTATCTCAAAAACTTTAGTATTATCTGCTATTAATATCGAACATTCAATCGGTCTATCGCAGCTACAATTTTCAATACTATTTTTACCTAAACTAATTGATCCCAGAGTTATTAACATAAAAGATAAAATCAACAGCGTTGCAACTAATGGACTAACGATTTTTTTTCTCATATTTTACCTCCCCGTAACATAAGAATGTAATGGTATAAATTTATATAAAGCTTTTTAATTAAAATTATGAAAATTAATAGGAAAAATTGAAATTATATTTAGCTTTCTTCCAATGAATAGTTTAAAATTAATTGTAAAACTTACAAAAAATAAATTTCTATTATTTTTTCTCAATTAATTTACGTATACCACTCTCACTCTGCATTAATTTATCATATGATATATAATTTAAAACTTCATTAACCAGTAATTTCCTGATAATATCACTTAATTCTTCCATATCTAATTCAAGTAACTTCATTGCTTCTTCTGCATCCAAATCTTTTGAATATAGCAGATTAATAAACTCATATTCTTTTTCATTTAATTCAACTATATTACTGGAATTGACAGGCAATTCATTAAAACCGGTCATTTCAATTATATAATCCTTAACAATTTTATCTAAAGGTAATCTATCTAAAACATTACCCTTTTTATCATATACTATACAAACATTATCCTTATATTCCCAAAACGCAACCTTGTCCCAAGCAAAATTAAGTAAACTTGCAAAACTCCTAAGTTTATCATCCTTAGGTTTTATTTTATAATAATATTTAGGGGGTGAATGATTTGTTTGTTCTTGTTTATCATCATTTTGTTGTTCACTTTGAATTACGTCTAAATCTATATTATGTTTTTTTAATTCAAAGAGATATGATTCCTGTATATGTCTCTTTAATTCAGTAATAAAATATCTTCTAGCTTCTTTATCTTTCATACTTAAACTTGTTAATCTTATAATCGATTCGATAGCTTTACCTATTTCAGTAGGGGCAATTGTATCAATATTTCCAACTAAATCAATTATTCCATCCTGATTTTCTAATTGTCCTGCACATATTACATTAACATATTTTAAAAATTCAAATTTATTTTCGATAGTTTTAATGATATTACCTATAATCATAATCGAATAGTTTTCAGAAGTCTTATCTTTTATAATAAAGTAAATGCTGTTTATAATATGTTTAAATAGTTCAGAATTTGGAATCCCAGAATCTTTTTGTTCACTATTAGACATTGTATTCATACCCTTCATCATGTTATACTTTTTTTAATAATAATATATAAAGATATCTAGTTAAAATAACATAATGGGAAAATAACGATAAATAGAGAAAGTTAGGATAAAATTAAAAAAAATTTTCTGATTATTCAATATTTACTCTGTAACCTTCACCAGGTTTTTTCTTTTCTTTACGCTTTATCACAACATCAAGTATACCATTCTTGTATGTTGCTTTAGTAGTATTTGGGATAACATCACAAGGCAAATCAAGAATTTTATGGTATTTTCTATTAGGAGTATTAACTCTTATTTCAAGAATATCATTTTTAACATTTAGATCAATATCTTCTTTTTCAACACCTGGAATCTCAACAGTTACAGACACGTCATTATCACCTTCAATAATATCTGTTAAAGGTTCCCTTTCCTCAGAGATCAATTGTTCACCTTGAGGAGATTTAATTGGTTTATTCCCAAAATCTTCAATACGTGGTTTGCCATCAGGGCCGATATTTATTTTGAATCCATGAACAACAGACCTTCCAGGTTGTGCATTAGTAAACATTTTCATCATCTCTTCAGTCATCCTGCGAATATCATCCATAATTCGATCATCATTGAATATATCTTTAATGAAATCGTCATCAAAACCAAACATATCAAATGGATTTTTTCGTCTTCTTCTTTTATTTTTATCTTCATCAAATGAGTTCATTTTTAATCCTTCTATTTTGTTTATATTAATTTAATAACTCCTATTATTTAATATTTTTTATTACTATTTAAGTTCATTATCTAACTCTTCTAGAAGCTTTCTTGCCCTTCTTGAAAAATTTTTTGGTGTTTTCACATTAATCTCAACATATAAGTCACCCTGTCCCCGACCATGTAATCCAGGCATTCCCTTACCCCGAATTTTATAAATATCACCATTTTGAGTACCTTCTGAGATCTTTAATGTTTCAGATCCACCATTTAATGTATCAATATTTATCTTTGAACCAATAGCTGCTTGAGGAAATGTGACATCTTTTAATATATGAAGATCCTCTCCTCTTCTATTAAATATAGGATGTTTTTTAATATGAACAACTATATATAAATCACCACTTCCTCTACTACCTACCTCACCTTCACCAGCAAGTCTTAACTGTGATCCATCATCAATTCCCTTTGGAATCTTTAGCTCAATATCTCGTGTTTTTTGTATAACGCCTTTACCATTACATTCACGACAACGCTGCTCAATAAATGTACCTTGCCCATGACATTTGTTACATGTTGTTATCTGAGTGAACATACCAAATGCAGTTTTTCTTGACAACCTCATTTGACCTGTACCGCCACATTGTGAACAACTCTTAGGATTAGTCCCTGGTTTAGCACCACTGCCATTGCATACATCACATTTTTCACTTCTAGGAACCTTTATTGTTGTTTCTACACCTCTATAAGCATCTTCAAGGTTAATTTCTATATCATATCTAAGATCTGCACCACGGTTCATATATGAAGATCTAGTTTGAAAGCCTGTTCTGTGACCAAAAAATCGCTCAAATATATCATCAAATCCAAAACTAAAATCAAAACCCATGCCTCTAAAAATATCACTGAAATCAGCTCCTCTAAAGATATCTTCATAGCTATATTTCTGATCTATACCTGAATGTCCATACTGATCATATAGTCTCCTTTTTTCCTCATCATACAATACAGCATATGCTTCAGATATCTCTTTGAACTTTTCCTCTGCAGCTTTATCTGGGTTTTTATCAGGATGATATTTCAATGCAAGTTTTCTATACGCTTTTTTTATATCTGATTTACTTGCATTTTTATTGATTCCTAGAATTTCGTAATAATCTTGTTTAGTCATGGTTCAAACCATGGTAAAACAAAAACTACTATTTCTTTTTTACTTGGAAAATTAATTATTTATCAAAAAAAACTCATTATATAATATAAAATATCTCCTAAAAGAAAAGTACAAATAAAACCAGCAAGAAGTGGTATCATAAAAGGAATTTTTGGTGTTACCCATATCTCATTAAAACCATGATTTTCAAATTCATCTAATTCATCTTCAACATCAAAGTTTTTTGGCATATATGAAAATTTTCTCTTACCTTCTACAATTTTTTCTAGTGGCCAAATAAATTTGTCTCTTGCTTTATTAACACTCATCTTATAGCCTAAGAACATGTATGGTAACTTAATATCTCTTTTTGCTAAATTGAAAATTATTAAACTTAATGGAATAAAAAGAAATAAAATAATTGAGTTAGAAAATATTGACCAAGATGCAGGCATAAAAGATTCACCCCATATGGGAAATTGGTTAATAGATGGTTGTAATGGTAATAAAATTGCTAGAGCCATTAATGCCTTTGCATCAGCTCCTCCAAAAATAAGTCTCATTTGAAATAATACATACACTAGAACAATCATTATAGGTATAAATATAAGATAAAATATCTTATCACCAAAACCAATTGTAAAATATTGAACTGCAAGTAAAATTCCACCAATAGAGCCCATAATTAACCATAAACAATTTTTTGCTCTTCTTGTTTTTATATCTGTATAGGATGCATAAGATAAGATAAATACTCCTACAATTAGACGTAAACTATCAATTAATATTAATGTATCAACCATAAATTAAGGGTATCAAGGTTAATAATATTAAAATTATGATTTTATTTTTCTAATAATAGGTTAAACTAAGATAAAAAAGAAAATTAAAAAATAAAAAAAGGGTAGGGATAAAAAGCTCCCCATATCCTTTAAAGGATTAAATTTTAATTATTTATGCTTAAGCAAATGTCCATTCGCCCATTAATGTATTGGTTGGTGTATATCTGATTTTATAAGTACCGATTTCAGAAAACGTTAGGGTATCACCTGCAGTAACATAACCTGTAAGAGCTGCATTATAAACCGTTATTGCTTGAGTTACACCAGTTGCATTCACAACTTCAAAATCAGACCATGCAATATTCGCAGTATCGGCCTGTGCAACAGTTAATGTCATTTGGGAAGCGTCTTTAACGAATTGTAAGGATGGTGCTGATTCAGGGCTTGTACCTATCATACCACTTACATAGACGTAGACCGTCGCAGCTATAGCAACAGTAATAGCAACCATAAGAATAACACCGATAACAGCTGAAACTGCTCTCTCTTCTTCAACAAATTTTCTATTTGCCTTCATATTCCCATTCTCTCCTA
>WOR8_10000339_pt1 | contig 48022 bp, 43 predicted proteins | sample DeeMarSeWOR38_10_FD_19890 | JGI IMG/M metagenome (IMG submission 19890)
TCGGCATCTATTAATACGGCCAATTTTTCAATTTTTTCGTCTGACATATTTCCCTTTTATGGTTCTAAAATTTATATTAGATGGAAAAATTTTCCACCTTTTGGTTGAGGATACTTACAAAAAATTACGCCTTTTAAAACCTTGATATCATAAAATATCAAAAATTACTCTAAATTACATAAATGTAGATGATATTTCAACTATGGTTAAGGTACAGATACCCATAACTTGCAGTTGCCAAGTCAAGCAAATCTTAACTTTGATGCTTGAGAAATAATCTTCGTCCGCCGGCAGTTGGGGTGAGATTACCTGCAATTCAATGCCAGTGCTCCTATTTTTCAAGGATATATTTCGATAATAATTTTTTAATATGTTTAACCAATTTGCGGGGATCATCGAATTGGTTATCGACGAAATGGTCCTTAAGCCCGGCATACTGCTTGTGGGAAAAATCGAATCGGCATCCCGTTTCTAGTTTTGAGCCTGAGCAATGCCGGCATTTCCTGCTGCCGGCGGCCGAATGAAAAGATAGGCTATGAAACCCAAAAACACAAGAGAAGCCCAGAAAAGAAACGGGAGTCCGGTTCCAAATTTCGCCAGCCAATTCCCGACCGGCGGTGAAAAGAAATTGGAAATTCCAACAACAGATAAATTCAGCCCTATGGCCGTTCCGGCAAACCGTGCGCCAATGCCCCTTTCCTCCATGATTGCCGTCATGGTGATGGCCATGAAGCCGTCTCGTGAGATGCCTGCCATCAAGATCACCGCGGAAATAAAGACACCACTGCTAAATCCTAAAAGACCGGTTCCTGTACCAATCAGTAATGCGGAAACCATCAGAACGCCACGGCGGCTGCCAACACGGTCGGAAAGCAGCGCAATCGGTATCGTAAAGATCAAGCTCACCGCGTGAAAAGATGCAAGTGTGCCGTCGGCGAATGCCGGATTCCAACCCAGGTTCCGCAGGTGGAGGGGCAGGAAGCCAAGCATTCCGTAGACACAGCCATTCACACCTGCTGTCGCTACACAGAACAGCCACACGTTGCGCAAGCGCACCACGTGCCCGATGGTTGAGCGAAAGGTGATCATTTGATTGTGCTGGTGGCCTGAAACCCCTGACTTTTCCCGTGAAAACCACCAGAACATACTGAACAGAACCGCCACCGCCCCGTACACGAACAGCACATTTCGCCAGCCGCCGAATATCGGCGAAAAGACGGTTGCCGCTAGAAGCGACCCTAAGAGAAATCCCAGCGCCATCCCGAGTGCAGCAAAGCCGTTCGCCAGGCCAAGTTGTTCTTTTGGAAACCAGATGCCCAGGGCCTTATGGACATTCATCGGGATCGACCAATGCGCAAGACCGGCAATGAGTGTGGTAAGTGTCAACATCGCGAAGCTGTTCGAGAGACCCCGGGCCGCACCGGCAATCCCGATTAACAGACAGGCAGCGGCAAGTGTCCGTCTGGGTCCGAAGCGGTCACCGACCGGACCACCGATCAGGCCCATCAAAATGCCCAGCATAGAGCCGACACCCCAGATCCAGCCGATCTGTACCAGGCTCAGGTCCAATTCCGCCGATATTTCATCAAACAGCACCGGCAGCGACATTTGCGGAATTGCCATCACGAACGTGAATGTAAACGTTGCTATCGCAAGAACCATCCATTTGTAAGGCTCTGATTGGACCTGAGCTAGGTGTGCTTTCATAAGAAGAGTCGGATTCTGTTCTAGACATTAAACCGGATTCAATCCATGGAGCTATTATCCTATGTCCCGGAAGATTGCAAGCGGCAGGGTACTGTTTTTTATTGCCACATGGGCGGCACAATCCAATAATTTTTCATTCCAAAAATTATTGAAAAGCACACCGATTGATTAAACTTGGCCGGATGCGTTTTTGCTTTGTCGGCCTGTGGCCGAAAATTCACGCCACCCGTTCTGCGGGCGGATGTTGACTCCGTATCCAGCGGCCGATAATATGGGTGTTGAAATTAAGCAGACCATATGAATGCCGAAGATAAATATATCGATATTAAAGGATTGCGATTGCATTATCTTGATTGGGGCAATCGTGACGCCCAGCCAATGCTGCTCCTGCATGGCTTCACGGGACACGCCCATGTATGGGATGATTTTGCAATCGCATTTAAACGGCACTATCATGTAATCGCTCTGGATCAACGTGGACATGGGGAAAGCCAGTGGTCCCAGGAATCTGATTACACCCTAGATGCGCATTTTACCGATATTGCAGGATTTGTGGACACACTTGACCTCAATGATATCGTTTTAATCGGGCATTCCATGGGGGGGCGCAATGCGCTGTATTACGCGGCATGTGTGCCTGAAAGAGTCCAAAAACTGATCGTGATCGACTCGCGTTTAGAAACCAAAACGGCGTCCAACAGGGCTCTGATGAAACTTCTTACCCGTTTTCCGGCTCAAGCAGACTCTCTGGATCAAGTCGTTAAAGCAATGCAGAAACTTTATACCTATGTACCGGTCAAGACTGCCTATCACATATCAAAGTACGGATACAAGCAGACGAAGCCCGGAGCGTATACCCCTAAATATGATACCCGCATGAGCTTGAAATGTGAAAAAGCGGATTATTCGGTGGAAAACATCAGTTTTCTTCTGAAAAACATTTCCTGTCCCGCTTTGATCGTGCGCGGCGAAAAAAGTCCTTTTCTGTCACGCGAGGATGCCCGCAAGATCGGCAAGCGAATTCCTGACGCCGTGTTTAGCGAGATTTCAAAAGCAACCCACATGCCCGTTCAGGAGAACCCGGAAGCCTTTAACGCCGTCGTGCAAAAGTTCTTGGGCGGCCGGCAAACTTAGGATTTGTTTGCTATTATTTTGATATGTTAAAGGGCCTGATCTAAATGTCGTTTGATTTAGCAAAAGAGGCCTTGATCGCCTCAGGCCTGACCAGCGAGGCAATGATTGGCACCTATCTTTCCAGGCTCGATTGCATCCTGCGGCAATCTATCTCGGAAGATAGCACAGACAATTCGATTAGCGCACGGTCAAAAAAAATCTTTGAATCACTTTGGAAAGATAAACCGCAAAGATACCGTCAACACGGTCATTTTCGATTTGATGACGTCATTGATGCCCAGCTGAGCGAGAAAAGCGAAGCGGTAGGAAATTGCCTGGGGTTAACACTTCTTTACAATTGTCTTTTAAAAAGAACCGGAATTCAAGCAAAGGTGTTGTATTTAGAAAATGCATTCAACATCGGACCGCATGTATTGACGGTTCTTCGAATTAATAATGCTATCATAGATGTAGAAAACAGTCTGCCGGAGGGATTTGATTACGGCGGGCATAAACAAAATCCGCTAAGATTGGAGTGGGGCGACAAAGATCTGGTGGCCGATATTTATCAAAGTGCCGGAACTGAACTTTTCGAAGAGGGTGAATTTGACGAGGCCTTAAGAAATTACGAGAAGGCCCTAATATTCAATCCCGCTTACGAAAAGGCCAGGCTAAATAAAGCTATTTTACTGGAACGGATGAACCGAACAAGATAGTCAACAGTTAATGTTGAGCCAGGATGGGGCCATGAGTATGAAAATAAACCCAGGTACTTCTCCGGTTGAAAAATGAATACGCAAACGCAAAATAAGGCCAGAAGACTGATCTTGATTAATGCAAATGTGTTGACCCCCGGTGGCGACAACTCGAGTCTGCGATGGATCACCATCAAGGGAGACAGGATCGAAAGATTCGGAGAAGGGAACGGCTGGGAGGCATTCGAAAAGCGCAACGCCCGTGTCATCGACTGCAGGTGCAAAACCGTTTTGCCGGGTTTTATTGATCCCCACGTTCACCTCTTTTCTTATGCCGAAAGCCTCGTTTCCGTTGATCTGCGGCCTGTAAACGACATCCGTTCGATTGCCGACATACAGGCAAGTCTGCGGCGTGATGCGCGTAACCGGCCCGAGGGATCCTGGATACGGGGTAGGGGGTATGACGAATTCCATCTGACCGACAGGCGCCACCCAAACCGTTGGGATCTCGATGCCGCCCTTTCTGACCATCCTGTAAAAATTACCCATCGGTCGGGCCATGCCCACGTGCTCAACAGTTTTGCTCTTAATTTGATTGGTCTCTCACGTTCAACCCCTGATCCCCCTGGCGGTATGATTGAGCGCGACTTGGAAACCGGTGAGCCAACAGGGTTGCTCTTTGAGATGGGCGATATTTTGTCCAAGAAAATCCCTAACCTTTCCCGGGAAGAAATCAGACAAGGTATCGTAAAGGCGAGCAAGTCACTGGCCAAACTCGGTATTACCTCCGTTGTTGAAGCCTCAGCGATCAACAATTCGGATCGGTGGCATCTTTTGGAATCCTGGAAAAATGAGGACATTTTAATCCCTCGGATTCAAATGATGATTGGGACAAAAGCTTTCACGGAAGCCGAAGGGCAAAATTTTCTGGATGCGGGTGATCCAAGATCAGTAGGCCTTGCTGGGGTCAAGATCATTCTTGATGAAACGACCGGCCGGCTTCATCCTTCAGAAAAAGAATTGAATGAGCTCGTATTGCGTGTGCACCGGGCGGGGATGCAGGTTTCGATACATGCGATCGAAGAACGCGCGGTCGAGGCTGCCTGTGAATCAATCGCTTTTGCGCTGAGGCACCAGCCTCGAGCAGACCATCGGCACCGCATTGAGCACTGCGCGGTCTGCAGACCTGGGCTTGCCAGAAAAATCGCTGCTCTGGGCATCCTCGTCGTTTCCCAGCCCGCTTTTGTATTTTTTAACGGAGAACGTTACCTCAAAACGGTTCCAAAAGAGCAACTCAAACAACTGTACGCCTTTAATACGCTTCGCAAGGCGGGGGTGAGGATCGCCGGGAGCTCGGATTGCCCCATTGTTGCACCCGACCCGTTGATTGGTATCACCACCGCCGTAACACGAAAAACCAGAACAGGAACAACCCTTGTGCCTCAGGAGGGGCTCCCGGTTATGGAAGCCTTAAAGCTTTATGGCGAATACGCCGCCTACGCGAGCTTTCAGGAAAATGACAGGGGTTCTTTAGTTCCCGGTAAACTGGCCGATCTGGTGATGCTGAGCGATGACCCCACGCAAATCTCACCGGCAAAGATCATGGATTTGGATGTCGAGCTGACCATTATCGGCGGCAAAGTCGTATGGGATAAACAGGGGCGTAATTATCCTTAGAATTGGTTTCATAAAGAAAACGTTTTGGAAGCCTTTAAGCGATGACGCCCTTGGTGATATAGTCGTCGATTTCCCTATCGGACAATCCCAGCAGTTCGCCGAAGACATAGGTATTGTCTTCTCCAAGAAGGGGAGCCGGTTTCCACGGAATATCCGGTGGATCGCTGAGGCGAATCGGCTGGGTATCCGTGAAGAATTCGTCCATTTGCGGATGGCTTATTTTTCGAAACAAGGATCGGGCGCGTAACTGGGGATCCTTTGCCAGATCCTCGGCGTTCTGTACAACGCCGGCGGGAACGCCGGCCTCCTGCAAAAGCGCGACAGCCTGTGGCGCTTCACGTTTTCTGGTCCATTTTTGAATGAGTTTATCCAATTCAGCTTTGTGGGCCGCCCTTTCCGTCAGGCTGCGAAATTTTTCCGATCGGGACCAGGGCGGATTTCCCAGGACCTGGCAAAACGCCTGCCACTGTCGCTCGGAAAAAACCGCAATCACACACCATCTTTCAAGGCCGGAGCACGCATAGCAGCCGTATGGGGCTGCTTCCACGGAATCCGGATCATTTCCCCCTGGTACCGGATCTGTGTTGTTGGCCAGGACATCCATCAGGGTAGGGCCGATGGTTGTGCAAATCGCCTCGTATTGCGAGAGATCGATGCACTGCCCGCGGCCGGTCCGGTCCCGGTATTCGAGGGCGCCAAGCAGCGCGATGGCACCATATAGACCGGCAATAAGGTCCGAGAAGGCGAATCCGATGCCCAAAGGTGCCTTTTCGGAAACGGAGGTGAGATATGTCAGGCCTGCCAATGAATGCAAGGTCGGCCCGTAGGTAACGTAATCTTTCCACGGACCGGTCTGCCCCATGGCCGACATTCTTAACATAATGAGTTTTGAATTATGGGCCTTCAGACTTTCATAACCCAGACCCCAGTTGTGCAGAACACGGGGTGAGAAGTTTTCCACAACCACGTCGCTGATGTTGACCAGCCGAAAGATCAGCGCCTTTGCCTCCGAAGAATCCATGTCCAGGGTGATGCTGCGTTTGTTTCGATTCCAGGTTGAAAAATAGCTGGACAGATTCGCTTCAGCCCCCTGAGCAGTTTTTTCGGACTGGACTTTAATGACCTCCGCACCGAAATCAGCCAGAATCCGCGTTGCGAAAGGGCCGGCCAGGACCCGGGTGAAATCCAAAATCCTCAGGTCTTTTAAGATCGCGTCTTTCATAACGTTTAAAATTACCTAAATGGCGCCAAGGGCCGTAAGTCGTCCCAATTCTTCTTCCGGGATGCCCAGTTCCTTTTGATAGATATCCATGTTATTTTGACCCGCCTCCGGAGCGGACGAGTGCCGCGGTGGGAAGAGGTGATCGAACCTGTAGGGGCTTCCGGGGCAGGGTAAAACGGTATCACCCACTGAATCCATAAGGGGAGCAAAGAAATCCCGATCCTTGAGCTGCGGGCTTTTGGTCACCTCCACCGGTGATAGGACCGGACTCCAGGGAAATCGCATCAGCTGCCCAACTTCGAAGAGCTCTGCAACGGTGTGGGTTTTTGTCCAGCGGCTCAAAATCTCGACAATGTGATCGAAGTGCGCATCTCTGGTTTGCGGGTCATTCCACTTCGGAGCTTTCAGGTCAGCGGCCATCCCCTCGCTGTCAAGCCACTCAACCAGGGTATCCCAGTGCTGGAAGAGGGTCATATGCATAAAACCGTCTTTACAGGGGAATATATAAAAGGTGTTATCCCAGTGGCGGCTCCCCTGTCGCACAGGGATGGCGCCGTCTGAAAAGTATCGGATCATCACATGCTCGAGGGTGGCAGCGACGGACTCCTGCAGGGAAAGGTCCAGATGCGTACCCGAACCCTCGGCCTTGCATTTCCGCAAGGCCAGAAGGATCCCGACGGCAGCGAATAAAGAAGCGGCGTAATATGAGGGCTGGCCAAAAGCTTTGAGCGGCTGGGTCGATTTAGCACCGCAGACGTACATCTGCCCGCCACAGGCCGAGGCGACCGGATCGCAGGATTTGTATTTGCTTTTGGGGCCTTTCTGCCCGAAGCCCGTAACCGAGGCAAGAATGATTTTGGGGTTCACTCCCTTTAGCGTGTCATAGGAGAGACCGATTTGTTTGAGATAACCCGGAGGGTAAGTCTCAACCACGACATCGGCATTGTCCAGCAACCGGAAAAAAATCTCACGAGCTTCCGGATTCTCAATATTCAAAGTGATTCCGAGTTTGTTGATATTATTATTCAGGAAGGACAGACTCTTTAGGCGTTGGTGGGCGTCCTCAAAAAAAGGCCCGATATTGCGGGAAGGGTCACCCCCGGGTTTTTCTATCTTGATGACACGGGCCCCCAGGTCTGCAAGCACCCTGGAGCAAAAGCTCGCGGTTTCATCGGCCAAATCAATAATGCAGGTTCCGCTCAGCACCCAAGACCTCCCTTTCCCTGTGACAGGTAATCCCTTTATCCAAGGAACATCTTTTACCCGCTTGCGGGAATATTCTTGGACATTAATTCCTGGATACGTTCAATTACACTTTCGGGAGTTTTGAAGCGCTCGTCAACGAAATGTTCCTTCAGCCCCACATGTTGCATGTGAAAGAAGTCCAGCAGATTTTGCAGGTCGGTTGCGAATCCGATGAGGTCCCCGAATCCCTGCCCGAAGTGTGAATCACGGCTCCACCATAAATTTTTTCGGTCGGCGTTGCACGGTGACTCCCTTCCCAGAAAAATAACCTTGCTGAGGCGCTGTTCTATTTTGCCGGGCTCTTTTGGGAGGGGCAGGTAAAGCAATTCATATCTTATGCGAGGGCATTTTTTGAAGAATCTTAATTTATACTGGTGCGGATATTTTTCGATATAACTGATGAGCGTTTGCAAATGCTCCCTCAGAAACATCTTATACTTCTCTTCAACCTCCGTACCCCTATATTTTTCCCATCCCAGGGTGTAGCGTTCAAAACAGTTGGCACATATGTAAGTGCTGAGGCAGTTGCCCTTATCCAGGGCCTCGGTGATCAGCTTGCGCCGATGCGTACACGTGGACTCGATCAGGTCTTTATGCAGCGGAAGCACTTTTTTATCGTTGACCTCCGGTTCACCTGTAAAACCGGCGTGTTGGGGCGATTTGAGCGCATGGGTGGGCTGGTCCAGGACATATTCCATGGAAGCTCCCTCGGTGACGGAGAGGGTCTTCTCTATACCCATGAGGAACCAGCCGATGACGAGGCTGCTGAATACCGGCAGGATACCCGTCACGGTCTGATTTTCGCTTGCTGAAATAAAAGAAGGTGTATCTGATGTGGATAGTTCTCCATGACCATATTTTTTCAGCAGATCGCTTATTTCCACCAAGCTCAGGTTCAGGCCTACAGCGATATTAATGAGGGTTTTGCGTTTGATCCTGATTCTGCTCCCGCCTGCTTCAAAGCGCTCTATTTTAGAAAGATAGGTGTTCGAAATTCCGCTTATCTTCGAGACCAGATTCTTGTTCATGCCGGAATTTTCGATCAACTGATGTAAAGTGGTCATTAAAGAAATCCTCCAAATGAAAAGCAAGTCTTTTAAAAGAATTCCATTTTACGGCTTTATTTTCATGGGTTCACCGCAGCAGTGCAGTTCTCCATCACCCTTGCGGGTTACAATGAACTCCGCACCGCATTTCTTACATACATATCGCTTTCCGACTTGGTTCGCCATACTGTCATCCTCCGTCTGATGAATAGAATTCCGAGAAATTGACCATTCCCCTGCATGTCGCCTTTTGCCAGACTGCGATAACCGGTGTCGGGCTATCTCAGTCTGAAGAGGGGAGGGGTCTGGGCTCCTGAACTTCCATTTCCGTATCACAGCAAACAGGAACGCCTTCTCCCGCTTTCGTACAAAGTACTTCGGTCCCGCATTTCTCGCAACGATATCGTTTCCCGAGTTGACTCATTTACGCTCTCTCCGTTTTTCATCATGGCTTGGCCCGTTTAATTCTTTGGTTTTCTCACCGGGCCTGGCCGTATTTCTCTTTTAATTCTCTTTTTAATAATTTTCCCATAGGATTTCGCGGCAGGTGGTCGACAAAGATAACGGTTTTGGGCCTTTTAAATCCTGCCAATTTATCTTTGCAAAATTCCATGATCTCCTCTGCCGACGCAGCCATTCCTTTTTTGAGCACAACGATGGCCCTCGGTTCCTGTCCCCATTCCGGGTCCGGAATTCCGATACAGGCGGCATCTTCTATCTTTGGAAAAGAACACAGAACATTTTCAACTTCCTCCGGCGAAATATTTTCGCCGGCCCGAATGATCAAGTCATCCTCGCGCCCGGACAAATAAATGTATCCGTCTTCATCGGACCAGCCTTGATCTCCTGTGTGGAGCCATCCGTCGCCGGTCAAGACCATTTTGGTTTTGACGTCATCATCCCAGTACCCGGTCATAATTCGGGGACCCCGAGCCATGATCTCTCCCACCTGATGGGGCGGAAGGGCATTGCCCTCGGCATCAACGATTTTGATTTCGATATCCGGCAGCGGTTTTCCAATGGAAGCGGTTAGTCGTTGAAGCTTTCTTTCGATCTCATCGGGGGGGCCTTCAAGAACATGGTCCTCCGGCCCCAGGGCGGTGATCGTCGATGCCGTTTCCGTTTGGCCGAAGGCATTGATAAAGCGCACCCAGGGTAGTTTGGTGATCGCCGTCCTAATCACCTCCAGGGGCATGGGCGCCGCCCCGTATGTTATGACGCTGAGAGAGGTAAGGTCATAATCTTCGAAGTCCGGATGGTCAATGACCCATTTGAGCATGGTGGGCACAAGCATTGCCCGGGTCACCTTCTGCTCTTGAACGGTTCTCATCCACTCTTCCGTTTCGAACTGTCGCATCAGGACCAGGGTGCGCCCTCCGTAAACAGCTGCCAGCATGGCCTGCATCCCGGCAACATGGTAAAGGGGTACGGTCAGAAGATTTTTTTCTGCTACATCCGGATTCGCAGGTTCCACGTTTCCCAGGACATAGGAAACAAATCCACTATGCCTTAAGGGGACGCCTTTGGGGCGGCCCGTGGTTCCGGAAGTGTACATGAGGATCGTGACATCTTCATCGTCGATATGCTCGGTAATTTCCTTGGCCGAGGATTCCTTGAGCAGATATTCGAATTCGTTTCCAGCCCCCTGATTCTCTTCGAGGCAGACGACCTTTTTGACTGTTGTTAGCTGAGGAAGGATCTCGTTGACCAATCCGAGGTAGCGCTTTCCTGCAAAAATAATTTTTATACCGGCATTTTTGAGCATGTAGCTCAGTTCTTCCGCCTTTGCCCTGAAATTTAACGGAACAAAGATGGCGCCTGTCTTGACCCCAGCAAAATAGCACTCCAGGTATTGATTACAGTTGACCTGAAGCATCCCAATGCGGTCACCCTTTTGAATTCCGAGATCCCTGAGCGCATTTGCCAGACGGTTGACCCTTTCGTGTGTTTGTTGATAGGACCAGGTCTTACCTTCGAATACCATGCTATTTCGATCTGCGCAGATCGCACGGCTAATGTCTAAAAAGTCTGCTGTGTTCACCCCGAACCCTTTTCCTCAGAATGTTTTGCGTCTCCGCATCTCATGGTGTTTTCTTTCTTTAAGGCGCCGGCGAGCAGCCCTTCTAGATTCAACCCATCACTGAGGCTCAGATCCATCCCTCTTGTGATCGCTTGTTTGGCGTACCTGACCGCCAGGGGATCAAAAGAAGCTATTCTGGTTGCCATCTTCTCAGCGCTTTGAAAGAGTTCTTCTTTTGGCACAACCCGGTTGACCAGTTGAAATTGGAAGGCCTCCTCCGCGGTGACCCAACGATTTGTCAGCAGCATTTCGAGGGCCCGGGCGCGTCCGATGATACGCGGCAGGGTCTGGGTTCCTCCGGCAGCCGGAATTATGCCCAGTCCCATTTCGGGCATGCCGAACCTGGCATCCGGAGACGCCAAGCGGATATCGCAGCACAGCGCGATCTCGATTCCCGATCCGAGCACATACCCGTGAAGAGCGGCAATGGCCGGTTGCGGGAGGTTTAAGAGCCGGCCCCAAACATCCCGCTCAAAGCGGACCTTTCTGGCCCTTACAGGCGGGGGTGCTGTAAGAAACTCTCTGAGATCCGCCCCTGCACAGAAAGCCTTGTCTCCCGCCCCCCTGAAAATAACCACACGCACCTCATCATCCAATTCGATGGCACCCAGAATTTCGAATAGGTCGTCCCTCATCTGAATGCAAAAGGCATTTCGTGCTTTGGGCCGGTTGAGGGTGACCCAGGCAACCCCGTTTTTTTTCTCATAGATTAAGGTCTTGAATCCCGTCACCGGAATCCTCCAGCTAGGTTCCCTTAAACTCCGGCGGCCTTTTTTCCTGAAAAGCCCGGATGCCTTCCGAGCGGTCGCGGGTGGTATGCATTAAATAATACAGGTCGGCCTCCAACCGGATTCCCTGTTCAAGTGTCAAATCCATGCCCTTATTGATCGCCTCCTTGCTGTACCGGAGTGATATCGGGCTTTTTTGGGACATCTCGGTGGCCATATTCATGACCTCGGAATTTAATTTTTCTCCTTTTGCGATTCGGCTCACAAGGCCGATTCGCTGGCTGGTATTCACATCAATGACCGCGCCGGTAAGGATCATCTCCAGGGCCATTCCCTTTCCCACCAAACGTGGCAGGCGTTGGGTTCCTCCTTGAGAAGGCACATATCCCTTGTGGATGCCGGGAAATCCGAAATAGGATTCCGGGGCGGCAACCCTTACATCACAGGCCAAGGCCAACTCCAGATCCTCACCGAGGACGTAACCGTCCATACCGATGATGACCGGAATTTGGAGGGCAGAAATGCAGTCTACAGGGGAGGGGACGCCCGTACTTTCCCAAGCGTCTCCGATTTTTCCCTCGGTAAAGGACTTTTTGGCGTTCATCAAGATCGCAAAAACGCACACATCTTCTTTTGAGGAGATCTCGGCACAAAAATCCGACAACGCATAGCTAGTGTCTGCAAAGCAATCTTCCACAAATGATTCGGCGTCAAGTCTAACCACAGCGACTCGACCTTTTTGACTGCATTCAATCGCCTTTTTGGTCACAAATGGCCCTTTCCGTCGGTGCATATTTATATGGTCGTTATATTAATAAGCGAATCATATTCATGGCAAAGGAGTTCTATACCATCGTCGATTTTGGTGTCGCCTTTGACGACCTCCCAGCGCACGCCTTCAAACAACTCCTGGAAATCCTTGGGCAAGCGGGATTGGGTATATGGAAAAGGGTGTCGTATCTGCTCCAATTCCGCCGCCTGAATTATGGCCTTTGACTGTGTGAATCTGCGAAGATTGGTCGTATGATCGTAATGTGAATGGGTCACAATTACGTAATCGATATCGCCGATTTCCAACCCAAGCTACGCCAGCCCTTCGTCCAGGGTCTGAATATGCACGGATTTAAAATTGCGGGAAATGAATCTTTCAGGCGTTACACCGGCATCCACGAAATAGTTCTCACTGGGCCCTTCCAGATACCAGACATACTGGCAATCGCGCATTTTTTCATCAGAGGACACCGGAAGTAACCAGTGCAAATTAGCTCTTGGAAAATCCTCTCCGGTACACAGCGGTATCTGACGTATTTTATAATGATTTGTTTTGAGAGACATTCGTGTTCTCCCCCGTGTGCATCCCCTGAGATCCGAGGGCTGAGACGGAAAATTTTAGATGGCACCCCGTCCATGGCCATCAAAAAATTGTATTGCAATCTTTTTGCACTTTGGTGCACATATCATCTAAATATAATTAAAGGGGTTGGCATGTCAAGAAAAAATTAATAATATTATAAACTAATAATTAAATTATGGAACAAAAAATTATATTATAAATAAAAATATAAACTATACAACTGAAAAGTATTTCATTTTTTTTTGCCCAAGTCCTGATAAGATTATTTATACTAAATTATTAAACAGTTACATGAAGTCTCTTCTGGTCAAGGGGGCTGAACGGTTTTACATTCAAAACGGTAAGTTCTATAGCGCTTGGCCTGCCGGTAGGGTTTCAAAGGAAAGCGGATAGATTTAGGGAATAAATACGAGACGGTTTTAGGCCATGATAACCTGCAAGAAAGGAGCGTCCAATGACAGTTCGTAAACTTCAAGTTCTTTTCCTGAATCAGAACAATAATGCCCCTAAGGAAGGTTCGCCTATGGGTTGGAAATGGATAAACTCATAACGACCCTTTTTTGAGCTTTCTGATTCAAACGGATGACCAGAATATTCTTTTTGATACGGTAATGCATCCCGGCAATGCGGCCTATTGCCGGTCCACTGGAATGGACGTGATCGTACGGGAAGAGACGATAGGTGATGCAGTTGGACATAACAACTTCAACGAAGGACGCCAAAGCAGAAGAAAGCAACCCTGTTCACGACGGTAGTTCCCAGGAAGCAGGCTCTAGTAATTATGCTGAGGGGCGCCTTTTCACCTTGGACTTCGCCTCATCGACATTGGCCAACTTTGCCAATACACTCGGCCTTTCCATGTTGATGGCCACGCTCCCCCTTTACGTCATATCCTTGGGGGGAGACAAGACGGATGCAGGAATCGTAGCCGGTGCTGCCCAATTAATTGCCATTCTCTTTCGTCCTTTCATGGGTTGGTTGACTGATGCCTGGCGTCGCCGTCCCATGGTCTTGATTGGCACATCCTGCTATAGTGTAGCAAGCATGGTCTACTTACTGGCCGGTTCAATACCGTTCCTCATGCTCGGGCGAATCATTCACGGCCTGGGGTTGAGTTGCTACACCACGGCAGCCAATGTCTATGTAGCCGATATTGCGCCTACCAACCGGCGGGCCGAAGCCATGGGGCTTTTCTCCGCCGCGCAGGCCATCGCTTTGATCATTGGCCCTGTCATCGGCTTTTTTATCATCCACGCGACGGGTTTCCAGCAGTTGTTCTACTTTACGGGTGGATTGGCCTTTACATCCTTTCTGATCTCGCTCTTCCCGCGTGAGAGACGACAGATCAAGAAGATCAAACGCCATACTTGGTCGTTGCGCACTGGCATCGTGGCTACCGACGCTATTCCAATGGCTTGGATTGTGCTCTGTATGGGAATGGGTCTTGGGGCAATCAATGCGTTCATCGCGATCTTCGCCCAACCACGCGGCGTAGCCAACCCCGGTTTCTACTTCATGGTTCAGTCTGTCGCCTTGCTCATCTCAAGGACTTTCGCCGGCCGTATATCCGACCGGTACGGCCGTGTCGCCACCATCATTCCGGGCATCGTCCTCATGACCATCGCTCTATCGATTTTGCCTGTGGCCAATGGCTACTATTTGTTTTTAATCACGGCGTTGCTCTTTGGCTTTGGATTTGGTACAGCTCAGCCCTCGGTCATGGCGCTGCTCATTGACCGCGTTAATTTGGATCAGCGCGGCCTCGCCACAAGCACCTACTTCATCGGATTCGATCTCGGTCTCGCCATGGGCGCCATCCTGCTAGGTTTGGTGAGCCAACGCTGGGGCTTCGGCGTGATGTGGCCGGTGGCGGCCGCGCTTACACTGCTCAGCCTGGCTGGCCTCCTGCTGGACCGTCGGCGTACGGTACTTCCTTAGCGCGCAAGAGAGGTTGGCGTAAAATTTTGAATAGTGAATAAGCATTGACAATCATTAACAAAAAAGCATATTCAAAGAATTCAATACAGTCTCGTTTTTGGATAAGGCCGCAAAAATGCTTAACGGCGATATCAGGATTTAAGATTTGACACCCTTTTTTGCTGGAGAGGAGGACCAGGTTGATGGATGATCTTCTGGAACTTATCAAGACCCGGAGAAGCATTCGGCGATACCAGAAGAAAGACGTCCCGGATGAACTTCTGGAAAAGATCATGGAGGCGGGCCGCTGGGCCCCGTCGGGCGATAACGGGCAGCCCTGGCGTTTCATCGTTGTGCGGGATCTGGAAACCAAAAAGGCATTGAGCCGAATCGCCACGGAAGGCAGCGGGAGACGGTTTACGGCGGAATACTTTACAGGGCGTCTGGATGAACGGTTTGAAGGCCTTAAAGACGAGAAGAAAAAGGCCAGGGCTTACGAGAAGCTGCGATCCGGCTTGGTATCGGCTTTTCTGCTTGACGCGCCGGTTATCATTGTGGTCTGTGCCTACCTGGATGTCTGGGATGTCCCCTACGATGTCGCCATGGCGACTCAGAACATGCAGTTGATGGCGCATTCCCTCGGCCTGGGGAGCTGCGTGGTTGTAGCACCGGTCTGCGATATCATAGACGAGGTTGAGACCGCCAAACTGCTCAAGATCCCGCATGGCTACAAGGTGGCGCTGCCGCTTGCCGTCGGATATCCGGATGAAAGTCCGGGACCGCGGCCCCGGTGGGCGCTTGAGGATATATTGTACTATGAGGAATTTGGGAAAAGGAGGGCAAAATGATAGATCGAGACTATTTTCAGGATACCTTCTCGGCCCTCGCGAAATCCCTTTTCTATGAAAGGGGCCTGGGCGCCTCTTTCAGAGCAACCATGGTCGGCAGGGATTATATCGATCGCCATGAAATCCAAGGGGATACACCGGAAGCGGTCATCGAGAGCTGTATCGATATCCTGGTTGAAAATAATATCATTGATCAGACCACATATAAAAAGGATGAAAGCGATTCATTTTTTACCTTTGAGGTCAAAGGCTGCGCCCATCTGCCGGTGGAGGCCTGGCTGAAAGCGGAGGGCGTGCCCGCTTTTGTCTGCCCGCCGATCAATATGATCCTTTATAAAATCAGACAACTCATCGATCTCGCTGTTGAGATTGCGGACATTAGCGTTCACCAGAAGGAGGGGAAATGCATTGTGAGGGTTGTGATTTTTAAACAATAAGATCCGCAGCGCGGATTTTACAGAGAAAGGAAATTTGGAATGCTCAAAAAAGTTATTGCCCCGGATAATTTGCACCGGCCCTTCGGCTATGCGCATGCGATTCAGATCGACAGGACCCTTTACATATCCGGCCAGGTGCCCCTGGATATGGAACTGAAGTCGGTCGGCGAAGGGGATATCGCCGCACAGACGGAACAGGTTTACGCGAATATGAAAAAGGTCCTTGAAGACGCCGGCGGGAGCATGCGGAGCATTGTCATGCTGAAAATTTATTGCACCGATCTGGAGGCTTTTGACCAATACACGCGACCGATTCGAAAAAGATATTTCGGGGACTATTACCCGGCCACGACCGCCGTGGAGGTCAAACGGTTATACCGTCCGGAGTACCTGATCGAAGTTGAGGCCATAGCAGTACTGGATTCTGAATAACAAATAACGAATAACAAGTTCTTTAAGCTGGATTCAGCTTAAAGAACTTATCTTGGTGCCAGACCAATGGGGGCTTGCCCGAATCATTCTGAGCGACCACGCGCCCCGTGAAAAGGCGGTACCCCTTGATATCGCTGGTGCTTTCGACTTCACATTCCATCCAGGCCGCCGCTCCATCCGGAATCAGGGCCATCCCGGTCTTTCCCGGGCCTGTCTTGATGGAAAACCGATCAAATTTGTCTTCCTCTGTGCCTTTTAAACTGCCGAGCTGCATGGCCAGTTGTTTTTGATCTTCGGCGGCGATGACCAGGGTGAATTTGCCGGACTCCGAAATCAGCTTTTCCGTCAGATGGCCTTTCGCCACGCTGATTGCCAGCAGCGGTTCTTTTTCGGACACAAACATAGCCGTGGCTGTCATGATGTCTCTCTCGTCCTCATGGGCAGTGCTCACAAACACCACCGAGCACGGCAGCCAGTAGAATACGTTATTTTTTTTACTCATTTTTGATTACCTCCGTGTATAGGATTGTTTCGTGCAAATAAGTTCAGGACTCAAGTTTTTTGGCCTCCGGCTTCTGGTCACTGGTTCCTGGATGCCAGTCTTAGGGTAGGCCAGCAGCAGGAAGCAGGCAGCCAGCTTGAACCTCTGGACCAGGAGATTGGCACCGGAACACTCAAACCATAACCATTTTTGAATGAAATACAACCGGATTACGTCTGCGGTGGCTGCGCTATTGATGTGATTTTCTGAATTTGCGTCGTTCTTTCGCCAGAGAGCATGCCTTCCTCGTCCCATCCCCTGAGCCTGTAATAGCGGATGAGCAACTCTGTAAACTTTTCGCGGTCAATACGATGCCCTGCGGTGGTGCCCTGTTGCATGGGTTCGTCAAAAAAGCGGCGGGGCAGGGTATCGTCCAATTTGGTTAGCCCCTCGCGCTGATTAATCAAGCGTTCAAGGTCGATGACCCTGCGTCCGATCTCGCGCAATTCCGCGGGAACAATCTCAAAGCCGACAGCCCGCTCAATCAGTTCAGAAAAATGGTCATAATCGAGAAGATTGGGACTGTTCCACCCCTGGGTCACAAAACGGCAAATGCCAAGGCAGTCACTGACAGCGAAAATGGTCTCGCTGAATTCGACCAGAACTTCCTTGGTTTCGTAAGCGGTGGGATCGGTGACGACAGATCTGCCGAAAATTTTTTCACTTACCTCCGGCGGTAGATTAAGGATATCCACGGTGGGTCGGCTGCGCAAGTGGTCGGCGCCTCGGGAGGAAATCGCTGCTCCCAGGGCAAAGCTCTTAATGTATCGAAGATCGAGGGCGTCGGATTGCGGGAGATTCTTTATGGCAATCAGATAGTCGGAGGCTTCCGGAGGCAGTTTTCCAAGTGCTACCGCCTGGCTGGATTCTGCCAGGACATCGCCAAATCCATGCCTCTGGGAAATATCGACCAGCAGACCGCGTATACGTTCGACATCACCCCACGCAAGCGGGCCACCTGTGAGATCGTCTGCTATGATGCCGCGTTGATACAGCTCCATTGCCCAGGGGATAACGGTGCCGGCCGAGGCGGTGTCGATGCCCAGATCGTTGCAGAGGTTGTTGAGTTTGATAACCGCTGTCAGGTCGTCAATTCCGCAGTTGGCGCCCAGCAAAGCCACGGTGACAAATTCGGGGCCCTCGCCGCCATACCTGTTGACATGCCGGCAGTGAACCGAACAATCCGAGCAGGCCGTCATGCGGTCGATGTGGTGTTCGAGTTCGGTCGCATTCAGATTGGCCGACCATTGGTTCAGCTGGGAATTTTTGGTGCGCATGGCACCGAGTTTATTGCCGGGTTCGTATAGAAAAGGTGTGCCGTATTTCCCGTAAACCTTAATCACTTTGGAGGAATGCAGATATTGGGTAAGTTTTTTGCGCAGGGCCTTTAGGCCGGGCCGGTCGGCAACATCGAGAGCGGTGTCCGGCATTGCGGCAACGGCTTTGAGGTTTTTTGACCCCATCACCGCTCCCATGCCCCCGCGTCCGGCCGAATTTTTACGTGAATTCATAATATTGGCAAACCGGACCCTGTTTTCACCGGCCGGACCGATGACCGCAGAGCGTGCACCCTTACCAAGATCTCGCTCTAAAGCGGATTGCGTGTCGGGAACATTCAAGCCCCAGTATTTGCGGGCCTCTTTAATTTGCACCGAATTGCCGGTAAGGAAAAGGAAAACCGGACTGTCCGCCCGTCCGGTAATTACCAGGCGGTCGAATCCGGATTTTTTCAGCGCTTTTGGGAAAAAGCCCCCCATATTGGCATCCCCCAGGATGCCCGTTTCCGGTGATTTGGCCGAAATGTTCATGCGGCCTGAATTGGGGAGCGGATAACCGGTCAACAGGCCGGTGCCGAAGACCAGGACATTTTCAGGACCCAGGGCGTTCGTTTCCGCAGGCAACATCCGGTACAGATAGGCCATGTTCAAACCGCGGCCACCCAGCAAATTTTTGACCAGGCTGAGGGGGGTGTTTTGAATTCGAACGCTGCGTTTGGTTAAATCAATAAACGCCGTTTTGCCAACAACGGGTTGCATGTTTAAACGATCTCCTTATTTTTTCCGAATTGCCGTTATTTTAGACAGGAGCGCATCTGCACTTACATGCTGAATTTCTGCCTGGTGTGATGGTGCAGGCGGGGCTCCATCCCCATTAAGGATGATTGCGCTGATATTGCTGTTGCAACGCGGCCGCTTACTTCAGAAGATATCTGGCAATGAGAAGTTTCTGGATCTCTTCGGTCCCTTCTTCAAAATGATACGAACGCGCATCCCGGAAGTGGCGCTCGAGTGGATAGGCTTTGGTATATCCGATGCCGCCGTGAATCCTTAAAGCCATTTCAGCAACGCGTGTCAACACCTGCTCTCCGAACAGTTTGGCCATGGCGGCCTCCATGACAATATCCTCGCCACGATCATACTTCCAGGCCGCCTTGTAAGCCAGCAAACGGGCAGCCTCAATCTCGGTGCCCATCTGGGCAATATTGTTCTGGATGGCCTGACGTTTGGAGAGCGGTTTGCCGAAGGTTGTCCGCTTTTTGGCATAGGCGATGGCCAGGTCAAGCATCTGCTGGGCCAGTCCCACCTCACAAAAGGCAATCGATGCTCTGCTCAGGTGCAGCATGTCAAAGGCCACATCCAATCCCTTGCCTTTCTCACCCAAGACGCTGTCCGCCGGGACCCGGCAATTTTTGTAAATCACATTGTAATGGCGTGGACCGATGCATCCCATCATCTTTTCCATGGGTTTGAGGATTAATCCCTCCCGGGGGACATCCACCAGAAAAGAGGTAATTCCCTCCTCGGTGGCGGCAAAAGCATAGATTAACTTCGTATAACCCGGAAAAAGTGTAATGAGCCACTTGTGCCCGTTTAAAATGTAGTCCTCGCCGTCCTTGACGGCCTTTGAGTTGATATCTTTGCCGGTGCCCGCTTCAGGTTCGGTTAAACTGTTCGCCGCCCAGATTTCTCCGGATGCCAGCCTGGGCAGGTATTTGTTTTTCTGCGCTTCGGTTCCAAAATACAAAATCGGCCGCCAGAACAATCCATTCATGGTGTGGGCGATCAGTCTGACGGTTGCATAGGCCTTGGCCAGTTCCTCTAAGACGGCAAACCACGCCACCGCGCCCCAGCCCTCGCCACCGTATTCTTCGGGAATGGTGAGGCCGAAAAAGCGCCCATTTTTCAATTCGGCAACCAGCTCTTCCGGCAGTTTCTCTTCTTCTTCCAATGGTTTCGACAATGGATTTAAAACATTTTCCACCCATTCACGCGCTTCCCGCTTATATTTCAAAACATCATCGGGCAAACTGAAATCCATAGGTTACTCCTTTCAGTGGTTCAGCTGATCATCGTCAGGCCGCCATCAATACTGAGAACCTGGCCGGTTAAATATCTGGAATCGTCGCTTACAAAAAAGGCCACCACATCGGCCACATCTTCGGGTGTGCCCAGTCGCTTGAGCGGAATGATTCGGGTTAAGGCCTCGGTGACCCGCTTCCCTTTTTCTCCGCTATGGAGGCTGTCCCAGAGGGCGGTCTGCACCGGTCCGGGACTGACCGCATTCACCCGGATATTAAATCTGGCAAGCTCCTTGGCCAGTGCTTTGGTGCTGGACATGATAGCGCCTTTTGTCCCGCAATACAGCACTTCTCCCGGGTTCCCGATTCTGCCTGCATCTGAACCCAGGCTGACGATGTTGCCGCTCTTCTGTTCCATCATGATGGGGATGCAGACATGTGAAGCGATCAGAAAGCTCTTGTAGTTCACATTGATCAGCCGATCCCACAGGGTTTCATCGGTATCCACGAAGTATTGTGATTTATCGATACCGGTATTGTTGATCAGGATATCAATGGAACCATAATCCTGATGAACCTTGGTAACGGCTTCTTTAACCTGCCCGTAATCAGAAGTGTCACACTCAATGGCCATCGCTTTGACCTCCAGGGCAGCCATTTCTGCTACTGTATTTTGGGCGACATCCTTTTGAATATCAAGGATTCCAATGTTGGCGCCGTCCCTGGCAAGACGCAACGAAATCGCCTTGCCGATGCCCTGGGCACCACCTGTTACGATTGCTGTTTTTCCTTTTAATCCCATAAGATTCACCTCTCAGCGTCTTATTTTAGACGGTTTTTTGCGCCGGATCTGAGAACCGGGTTTAGGCCGACTTGGCGCCTTTCGGCAAAGCGCTGGGCCGGGCCATTTTCTTTGTAAACGGCGCCGGCGCCACCAGATTCCCTTCAGGCCACCGGGAACAGTTCACCCTTTCCATCCTTGAGTCGGCTTCCAGGCACCAGTTACAGGCCGTGCAGGCTATGATCTCCTTGGCCCTGCCTTCAAAAGCTTTTTGAGGCCAATCCGGATCGCACAGCAGTGGCCGGCACAGCCCGATAATTTCCGCTTTTTCCTGCTGCAGGATCTTTTCTGCCTGTTTGGGCGTGCGGATCTTGCCGGCAGTCACAATGGGGGTTTTAAAGCCGGCCTGATTAACGGCTTTTTTGACGCCTTCTGCCAGATAGACATGGGTCTCGTCCGGAAACCACCACGGCGGGCTCATCCGGTGGCCGCTGTAACCGGACATGGGGTCCGGTGGCGTGTTTTCAGCAGGGGGCGCTGCATCTTCGAATCTGCTGCCGGCAGACACGCTAATGTAGTCGGCTCCCAGTTCGGCGAATTTCTTGGCGATCTGGGTGCTTTGGAGCAGTGTCGTTCCCGGGGCGGTGAAATCCTCACCATTTATTCTGATACCCAGAGGATAATTCTCACCGGCAGCCTGTCGCGCCGCCTCATAAACTTCTACGGGCAAACGCATGCGCCTGTTCAAACCACCGCCGTAGTCATCTGTTCTGTCATTGGCCAACGAAAGAAATGAAGATAAGCTATAGGCGTGGGCCATGTGGAGTTCGACAAATTCAAAACCTGCTTTTAAGGCGCGTTCGACCGCATCGGCGTGTTGGCGCACAATGACCGGCAGATCTTCGGCTTTGAAATCCGAGACTTTCTGTCTCCATCCGCTCCGGGCGATTTTCAAAAAGTGCATGATCTGGATCCCGATTTTGGTTTCAGGATTCGCATCACGGATGCCTTGCACGAGGCCTTCTAATTCTTTGGTAAAACTGTCATCACTAATGCGCAGATTATAGGAGCTCCGCGAGGGCAAAACCACCGATGCTTCCACCACCAGAGAACCCACACCGCCCTTAGCCTCCCGCTGATATCGGGCGATGAGATCATCGGTCACGTGACCGTCTTCGGTGGCCAATCCGGAAACCATCGAGGTTCGCATGATCCTGTTAGGAAATGTCACGCCTCTCAGATTTATTTCCGAAAACAGGTTTCCATATTCCATTTCGAATTCCTTTCATGCTTCCAGCAATCGATCATCAGAAGTGGTTTCAAAACCACTTCTAACTGTCTTGCGGCTCAGCTTTCAGCCTGTCTTCTATATCTTTTTTCAGAACCTTTTTATCCGCCTTCCCCGCGGCAGTCAAGGGTATCTCGTTTACAAAAATTGTTCGTTCAGGATGGTGTATTTTAGCGGCCTCCATCCTATTTAAGTGCGCAATAATATCCTCATGGAAGAGCGTTGCTCCCTCTACGAGTTTCACATAGGCACAGATTTTCTCGCCTAAATCCGGATCCGGCATGCCGACGACGGCCACGTATTCTACTTTTGCATGCGCCGAAATAAGATCCTCAACATCGCGGGCGGCAATGTTTTCGCCACCCCTTATAATGATATCCTTTATCCGGCCGGTAATCCGGATATTGCCGTTTTCATCTCTGGTTGCCAAATCACCGGTGCGAAAGTAACCATCAGGCGTAAATTCTTTCTTGTTGGCCTCCGGATTTTTCAGGTAGCCGGTGAAAACTCCCGGGCCCCTGGCGCTCAATTCGCCCTCTATGCCGGCAGGGGACGGGTTGCCATCCTCATCGAGGATTACGAATTCATCATAGGGGCAGCAGGGGCGGCCGATGGTACCCCGCCGCACCTCCAGGGGGTCTTCCGGGCGGGACTGGCTTACCGGGCCTTCCACCATGCCGAAGGCGTTAATGTAACGCGCACTTATTTTTTCTTCCACCGCCATCACCAGTTCAGGCGGGCTATTGGCGGCACCCACATAGATTTTTTTTAAGGAACTTAAGTCATAATCTGCCAGATTGTCGAACTTGACAATCCGGCTAATAAGCGTGGGGACGAGTCCTGTGCAGGTAATTTTTTCATCCTGCACCATTTGACAGAAATCCCGCGGATAGGTTGAATCAAGCATGGCCATCGTGGCCCCGTGGAAGACAGGACCGGCAATGCAGACCAGCAATGCCAGGTTATGCCCCACCGGCGTTGCCGCCAGACAGGTGTCGGTGGCATTCATATACCAGGCCCGGGATTTGTATTCGATATTGCAGATATAGTCGTTGTGCGTTCTGGGGGCACCTTTGGGGAGTCCGGTTGTGCCGCCGGATGGCAGGATCTGACAAACATCGCCGGGATCCGGGCGTGCGTCTTCCAATACGGAACGGATATCCTGATCCATTGGACCGGGTTGAATCATGTCATCGAGACTTAGATAACCTTCAGGTATCTTCTGCCCTGCAAGGATGACCGTATCCAAGCCTGCGGTTTTTTTCATGGTCTGCCGGATTAAGGGTAGAAAGTTGATCTTGCGGTAATGATCAGCGAGAATCCAGCCCTTCGGACGGGTGAGATCGGCCAAATGTGTAATTTCCCTGGCGGTATGATGTACGGTCAGCGGCACCATAATCAAACCGGCCTTCTGTAAAGCAAAATAGGCGATTACGAATTCCGGCCAATTGGGCAGTTGAAGCAGAACGCGGTCTCCGGTTCTGAACCCTGCATGGAGCATCCTGTAGGCCATCGTGTCGACCCGGCGACGAAGCTGGGCATAGGTATAACGCGCGCCGGAGCCGATCAGGGCCTCCTTCTGGGGATAAAGATCGCTGGCTTTATCGAACATATCTCCCAGCGTCATTCCCAGCCACCACCGTTTCTTCTCATAGCGGTCCGCAGCGGCGGAATCGTATGGGACAAAGCCCTCCAGATTCATTAAAACCTCCTGATTTTGATCTGTTGGGTCCTCTTTTCAGAAAGACGAACCGTATCAATAAAGAGTGATTTAGGCAAGCCTGGTTTGTTCTAATGACAGTCTTTTTGCATCAGTCTACCTGCGTCTGAGCAAACCGGCTCAACGGGCCAAACGGGTTCAACCGGTTCAACCTGGAATAAGACAACACCTAATCTGATTGACTTTTAAATTGATAATTGCTTTATTTTATTACCCCTAAGTTGAGTCATGATGCCATGAAAGCGTGGATCAAAATTGAAAGGATACCGGGCGTTTTGGCGTCAGCTTATGTGAAGGCCACCCGAATGGTAATCGAAAGCTATTATCGCCCGGTGGCCGCAGAAGTTGCCGCCTTTCTCAACGAAGGTACCATTTTAGATCTGGGTACCGGTCCGGGTTATCTGCCGATCGAAATCGCCAAAAGATCTCAGGCGATAAATATTGTCGGAGTTGACCTCAGTCGTAAATTGATCGAAGCAGCGCGTTCAAATGCCGCCAAAGCAGCCCTGACGGACCGTCTTAGCTTTCAAACCGGAAACGCCCGCAGATTGGAGTTTGCAGATTCATCCTTTGATATGGTGATCAGCACCGGCATGCTGCACTCGCTCAAAGAACCGGTGGCCGTATTGCAGGAGATTCACCGGGTGTTAAAAGCGGGTCGGGAAGCATGGGTTTTTGATCCGGCCAAGGTGGCATCCCAGGTTGATCGGCAAAAATGGAGCGCATCGCTTACGCCGCGGGAACGATTTTTTCTGTGGTTGTTTAAATTATTCGGTCTGCACAAGGCTATAAAAACCTATACGCGCCAGCAGGCCATTGCTTTGATCAAACAGACCGATTTCAAAAATTTCTCGATCGAAGAAAAGGATAAAGAAATAAGAATAAAATTGAAAAAATAGTAATCAACTTTTAATTAAAAACACTTTGCGACTTTGCGTGAGGCTGTCAAAATGCACATTTATCAAAAAATTTATGAATTCGCGGCGTCAGCCGGTGCTTTTGAAGGATATGTTTACCGGAGGCCCCAGGCTGAAATTGATATCAAAGCGTTAGTAAACTGGGTGGATAATCTGCTTGATGCCTATAAACATTTGACGCCTGATGTCCGCAATGAATTTCAATCTTCCTGCGACCAGACCCTGGGGAGAGCGTTAAAATCTCTGGTTATCGAGCTCGACCAGGAGCACGAGGTTGTTGCCAAGCTCAAACAAATGATTAAAGGCGAATTGCCGGAGTCTGCCGATGATTTTCAGAAAACCAAGTGGTTTCAGGAATTATAGCGTTTTCTTAACCTAAATTATTCATTCGATAGACTAACATATTGATATGGAAGATAATTTGATTATAGCCGGAAAAATCGTACGAGGGGTGAAGCAGGGAAAATTTTTTACGCAACTCGAGTGGTTTCAGAAGCAGTGCGCGGACAAACTGGGTTTCAAACCCTATCCGGGAACGCTCAACCTGGAAATATCGGTGGCGTATCTTCCGATCATTGAATCCTTGAATCGGGAGGAGGGCATTGAGCTCATTTCACCGGATCCGAAATTTTGCAATGCCAAAGCTTTTTCGGTATCGCTGGGTGAAATCAGAGGCGCCATCATCATGCCCGATGAAAAAGTCAGGGTTCACGCCAAAAACATTATCGAAATTGTGGCGCCTTTGAAAATAAAGTCATCTCTGCAGGTCGCAGATGGTGATTTGATCAGCGTGGCAATCAATCGGTCCGAGTTGATTCGTTAATTTGTTAAATAGTTAATTGTTTAATTGACTAATCAGCGAATAAACCATTTAACCAGACTATATTATATTCTAATAAATTAAATAGGTTACTAACTAACTTTAAAGAAAAATATGAATGATGATTTTTGAAACAAATAAACTATCTGTCCAGGCTGTTATTTTTGATATGGATGGTACCCTTATCGATTCAATCGAAACCTATTATCGGATCGTTGAAATCGCACTTGAACGGCTTAAAATGCCGCAGGTCTCAAGAAGGAAGATTCTGGATGCCGCCGAAGACGGGGATTTTAACTGGGAAGTGGTTTTGCCGGGTGAAGTGCTTAACAACAAAGATGAAATTATCGCCGCCGCCTGGGAAATCATTGCGGAGATTGCGCCGCGGATGTTTGCAGAAAACATTAAGCTCATTCGCGGTGCCGATCATATATTACAAACCATCTCCAAAGGCACCCCCAGGATTGGCCTGGTCACATCTACCCCGCAGAGGGATTTAAAAATGAAGATGGAACCATTGAAAAGCGCCGGCGTTGATAATTTATTAGAGGTGATTATCACATCCGATGATGTCGAAAAAAGAAAACCGGCCCCTGATCCACTCCTTGCATGTGCGCGAAAATTTCGCGTGCAATCAAGCAAATGCGTTTACGTCGGCGATACCCGCATCGATATTAAGGCCGGTAAAGCAGCCGGCATGAAAACGGTCGGTGTGCTGACCGGATTTGACGATTACGACATGCTGGCGAATGAAGGCCCCGATGCAATCATCGACAGTATAGGAAATTTAGTTGAAGTGATCGAGGTTTGATATTTCAGAAAATAAATTTTCGTTTTATCTCCACTTTCAAGCCAGTTCCTCCAGCAAAGCCTTGGCTTCTTGAAGGTCCGCGGTGTCGAATCCCTCGGTGAACCAGTCGTAAATCTCGGCCAGCATTTGCCGTGCCTCTTTCTGCTTTCCCTGCTGTTGCCACAGCCGACTCAGGCTCATTGCGGCGCGCAGCTCCAACGACTTTGCCTGCTGACGACGGGCAGTGTCGAGCGCTTTCCGAAAACATTCCTCCGCTTCCTCCACCTTTTGCCCTTGCTGCATCAGCAAGAGCTCTCCCTTGCCTCTATTGAGCTCTGCCTCCCCATGGCGCTCCCCGGTTTTCTTTATCGTATCCAATGCTTCGTTCAGCGCGACAAGCCCCTCCTCTATCTTCCCTGCTTTAGCATCCGCATCAGCCAGCAGGCCGAGAAAATAGGGTAGGTGCAATTCTGCTCCCGTTTTCCGGTAGATGGCAAGGCCCCGACGCATCTGAGCGATCCCCTCTGCTCCCTCTTCCTGTGCGGCTAGCGCCCAGCCTCGCAGGATTGTTCCATAGGTCAACCAGTGCGGAAAACCGTGCTCGGTCGATAATGCTATCAGTGCCTCGGCGCGCTCCTGGAGGAGGTCCGATTCCATCAGCATCTTTGTCAATTCTTCCACATAAAGCGGTACACCATCTGTCCTGGCAACGATGTACTGGACCACCTCGGCCGGAAGCGCCTCGCCGCCTCCCAGCTTCGTGATCATGGCCTCCACCTGGGGGCGCTCAAGACGGTTGAGCGTGATAGGGGTCATGTGGGAGCGGTTGGGCCATGGTGGGACAAATTGCGGGCGAAAAATCAGCACGGTCAGCATCGGGGCTGTGGGAACCTGCTCCACGAGCAGGCCGATGCTCTCGATGGTAGAGGGATCCGCCCAGTGCAGATCTTCATACACCACCAGCATCGGCTGGCGCTCGGCCTCCTCCAGGAGCCAGGCCGTCAGGGCATCCTGTGTCTGCTGTTTCTCTTGCTGGGGTGTCAGGGCCAGGGGGGGGGTAGCGGTCTTCGGGTAACGGCAAGGAGAACAGCGCAGCAAACAGCGGCACAACCTCTTTCAACGGTAAACTGGTCGCCCGCAGCGTCTGCTCCATTTTGGCAAGCTTTTCTTCCGGGGTATCGTCACGCTCCCAGCCCCATAAACGCTGCAGGTGTGTGATCACCGGGTAGAGCGCACTGTTGGTGTGATAAGGGGAGCAGCGGTAAGTGGCGCGCGTATACCCTTCTTTTGCGACATGTTCGCGGATGACATCGGCCAGGGCCGATTTGCCGATCCCCGGCTCACCATTGATGAGCACCACCTGGCCGAATCCCTCCTTGCTCTGTTCCCAGCGCCGCAGCAACAGCCCGATTTCCTCGTCCCGTCCCACCAGGGTTGTAACGATACCGGTTCCGGCATCCTCCTCATCGCTTTCTGCCACTACGGGCTTGAGAACTTGTGCTATTTCTACTGGCTCCGGTACACCCTTCAGACGATGCCTCCCCAGGTCCTCCAGGACAAACGCACCTTCTACAAGCCGTGAGGAAGCCTTGCGATTCAGGCGCTACTGAATGGCGAGGCTTACTGGATATCTGAAGGAAATGGCCCCCTCGCGTTCGTTTGTGGCCCGGCGCAGTTGTTATCCTTTCAGCCTTTTTTTCCCGTCCGATATTTTGCGCGAATTTCTTTTTTAAGAATCTTTCCCTGGGGGTTTTTTGGCAGGGCGTCGATAAACTCGACACTCTTGGGCGTCTTGTAAGGGGCAATTTGATCTTTGCAGAAACTGATAATTTCTTCTGCCGTTGCCTGCATTCCCTCCTTGAGGACCACCAGGGCGTGAACCCGCTCTACCCAGACCGGATCGGGGACGCCGATAACCGCAACTTCGGAAATCGCAGGGTGCATGTAGAGGACATCTTCGACTTCGCGGGAGTAAACATTTTCGCCTCCCGATACAATCATGTCTTTTTTGCGGTCGACAATAAATATGAATCCATCTTCGTTGTAGTATGCCAGATCCCCGGTGTGCAGCCATCCATCCGAGAAAACCTCGCGGGTTTCTTCGGGCCTATGCCAGTATTCAACCATGATGGAATCACTTTGGGCGATGATTTCACCCACTTCTCCGGGGGCAACATCGTTGTTATTTTCATCAACCACTCTGACGTGAACACCAAGGCTCGGTTGTCCGCAGGAACTCAAGACCTTCTGTTCTTCTGGAGGCCTGTCCAAAACATCATGCGCCTTCCTGGGAAGGGAACAAATTTGGGGTCCGGATTCGGTTTGACCATAGCCCTGGGAAAAAATCGGGCCGAAAACCGCGAGGCCCTTTCGCAGCATCTCCACCGGCATGGGGGATGCGGCATAGTAGATTCTATTCAAGCTGCTGATATCATAATCCTTAAAACCTTCACAGGACAGTATGGCGTTTAGCTGGGTAGGGACAATCTGCATATCGGTTACTTTCTCATTTTGGATGGTCTGAAGGACAGCAACCGGATCAAAGGATTTTTGAGGCATGATCACATTGCACCCGCCCACCAGAAAGAAGGGCCATACATGGCTGTCGCCGCCGATATGGAAAAACGGCAGCACCAGGATATGTTTTTCTCCGGGCTTGGCCCCCATTTCCAGGGCCTTTATGCGGGTGTTGTCCAGCTTGCGCGCCTGGGTATAGAGCGCCCCGCGCGGGACGCCGGTGGTACCGCTGGTGAAAAAAATGAGAAAGGGGTCGTCCTTGCCGACATTCATGTCGGGCTCATTTGAAGGATGGGTTGCAAGCAATTCGGAATGGGAGCGCATGTCCGCCTCAGCGCTTCCGAAGACGATACAGTGTTTCACATTCGTAGCCCGGGAGCGCAGGCTGTTGACCGTCTCGACCAGTTCCGGGCCGACAAAGAGAAATTTGGCCTCAGAATAATTAATGAGATATTCCAGTTCACCCTGGCCAAGCCTGGGATTAAAAGGCGCGGCGATGAAGGCTCCCTTCATTGCGGCGCCATACACATCTGCATACGCCAGACAATTCCATGACAGGATTCCCAGGACATCCCCCTTTTTGGCCCCCAATGCACTAAGGGCGTGGATCAGGCTGTTTACGCGTTCGCTGAATTGAGCAAAGGTTATTCTTTGGGGGCCATACACAAAGGCCTCTTCGTCGGCATGCAGCAGCGCATTGCGATGAATAATATCTGCAAAAGTCCCCCTGGGATAACGGCATAACGCTTTCAAGATAAATTTATCCGACATGTCTTCGTCCTCGAACACAACGCACATGGTAAACGTTGCTTTTATAGTAACTGAGCACGTACGCACCGTCGAACATGATGATCCACGCGTTGTTGGTGTGGTCTTCAAAAGTGGTGGCAGTCCAATAGCTCAGGGTATCCCGAAAAGGAACTTCCTCTCGCATAATCGGGCGTAACGCATAATGGAGAACGCTTCGATCCAGTAAAGTTTCAAGCTCAGAAAGGGTCGGCAAACGCCAATCGTTTTTACCGTCCAGGGAAAGCAAATCGGCATATTCCAGGGCGGCGCTCCATGTCATTTCGCCCGGAGACTCGAATTGCCATTCCAGACCGGTTTTGCGATCTTTCCAGGTAAGCGGTTTACGCTTTCCCACAACGAACTCAACCTTTACTTATCCGGGGTCCAGGGCCCCGCCGGAAGTGTCTCCGGGAATTTTTCGGGATCTCCCCAGACAATACAGTGGGTCGGACACACCAGGCTGCATGCCGGCGCCTCATTGCGGCCGCGTTTTTCAACGCAGAGGTCACACTTCACGGCTTTGGTGATCTCATGGTTAAACTGCATGACACTGTGCGGACAGGCCTGCACACAGCAGCTGCCGCAATTGATGCATCGTTTGGCTTCCTGGATGACCATCTCCTCCGTCAGGCCCTGTTGAACCTCATCGAAGCTGTTGACGCGCTGCTGCGCATCCAGACGCGGCATTTGAACGGGGTCGATTTTGTTATAGACTTCTTTCTGGGGGTTTGAATTTATTTTTAATTCTTCGCCTCTGCCCAGTTTAAGATTCCGGCCTTTTATGAAAAAATCGATGGATTTGGCGGCCTGTTTTCCGTCTGCAATCGCCTCGATAATGCTCTGGGGGCCCCTGACCGCATCCCCGCCGGCGAAGATATCGGGATCATCGCTTTGAAGCGTCAGGGGATCAACATTCATTGTTCCCCAATCACTCAGCGTGCAGGCGCACTCGTCGGTCAGGCAGCTCCAATCCGCTTCCTGCCCCAATGCTGAGATTGCGTTATCGACTTCAATCGTAAATTCCGAGCCGGCCACGGGTTCGGGTTTGCGGCGGCCGCTCTCATCGGGTTCGGTTAATTGCATCTTGACGCAATCGATCGCTTTTACCCGTCCATTCTCGCCGATGAATCGCACCGGCTGGGTCAGGGTGTTTATGGGGATCCCCTCTTGGTGACATTCTTCAATTTCTTCAGCATTTGCGGGCATTTCCTCCAGACCCCGGCGATAGATGATAAATGCATTTTCAGCGCCCAGCCGGCGGGCCGATCGCACCGCATCCATGGCGGCATTCCCACCACCGATCACAGCGACGCTTTTTCCCAGCACCACCTGTTCTCCCTGATTAACCAGGCGCAGATAGTCCAGTCCCGGGTAAACACCGTCCAGATCCTCACCTTCAATACCCAATGCGATGCATTCCTGGGTTCCGACTCCCACGAAAAAGGCCCTGTACCCCTCTTCGCGCAGCTGGGCAACGGTCACATCCGTGCCGACTTCCACATTGGTTTTCATGGTCACGCCCAGATCGTGGATATGCTGAATTTCAGCTTCGACAACCTTGCTCGGCAGGCGATAAGAGGGTATTCCGGTTGTGAGCATCCCGCCCAGCTCGGCGGCTTTTTCAAATACCGTTACCTGATAGCCTTTGACCGCCAGGTAATAGGCACAGGTCAAACCGGCCGGGCCGGAGCCGACAATGGCGACTTTGTCCTCTTTTTTGGCTTTGATCGTCGGCATATAACGTTTGTCGGCGTTGAGGTCCAGATCGGCGATGAAGCGCTCGATACCATGGATTCCCACAGATGCATCAATGTCACCCCGGCTGCAGTTCGACTCACAGGGGTGGTGGCACACGCGCCCGCAGATGGAAGGGAACGGGCTTGCTTTTTTGATGAGTGCCAGGGCTTCTTCAAATTTTCCCCTGGCAGCCAGATTTACATATCCCTGGACGTCGATGTGGGCCGGACACTCCGCCTTGCAGGGGGAGGTCAGCTGTTTTTCGGCGCCGGATTTATTCGGCACGGCGTTGCAGCCGGTGCACTTGTCGTTGTCGTGCAGGACAACCCCTGTCTCCGGGTCCTTGGTGATAGCATCTTCGGGACAGGCCAGGGCACAGTCCGGTTCCTTGCAATGGTGGCAAAATAACGGCTTGAAATTGGGCGCCCGCTCAATTACGCGAACGACTCTGGGACCCACGCCAAGTCCGTGTTCCTGTTTGCAGGCGACTTCACAAGAGTGACAACCACTGCAATCTTCCTGATAAAATTTTAAAGATATTTTTCCCATTTCACCCTCCTATTCACCTTCACAGGGAGATATGTTGCATAAGCACACTCTGAGGTTGGTGGAGCCCATATTGGGGTCACAGGTCTCAAAGGCATTATCGGTCAGTATGTTGGCATTGGATATATCCCAGCCATGATCCGGAGTTTTAATTTCCGGATACCACCAGCCATGTTCGGACGTCACCACCCGGGGATCAATACCGTCGTAAAGCTTGGCGCGCTGCTTGATGCGGCCGCGTGGTGATTCGATGTAAATCCAATCTCCGTCCTTGATGCCATGTTTTGCGGCAGTTTCCGGATGAATCTCCGCAATGGGGTCCGGGCGGATCTCCCTGAGCCACGGAATCATTCGGTTGGCGGTATGGAAAAAGGTCGGGGTCCGGAGTCCGGCATTGAAAATATAGGGATACTTTTTGGCAACCTCCGGGGTGGAGTAAGGGCTTTCGGGGATCTCCCGGTACTGGGGCAGGGGATCCCTTCCCCATTTTTCCAGAATGGTTGAAGCCAGTTCCAGTTTTCGGGTGGGTGTGGAAAATCCTCTTTCCCTGTATTTCTGATAGACGTTTTCGCCCTGCAGGTAGCCTTTTTCCTTAAATTGCTCCCAGCTCAAATTCGACGGCTCCAGCAGGTAATCCAGAGCGTCTTCAACCGTATCCGGCCAGTCCTGTCCCATTTTTTTGCCGAGTTCTAAAAATATCTTATGGTCCTGCCAGGCTTCTCCGACCTCGACACACTTTTGACGGGCAAACACATAACCGTGTCGCTTCCAGTTGTCGGCCACGTGATTTTGTTCCAGCCAGGTTCCGGCGGGCAGGAAGATATCGGCCAGTTCCGCCGTAGGCGTCAGGAAATGATCGATGACAACCAGAAATTCCAGTTTCTGCAGGGCCGCATAGGCCTCCTTGGCATTGGCCCTGGATACGACCGGATTGGTGCCGCACAGCAGGCCGGCTTTTAGTTGATACGGCTCTCCGAGAAGGATGGAATCCCAGGCCTTCTTCGGATTGATAAACGCCACACGGGCACCGAGCTTAAACTGTTCGCCGCCCAGGCGTTTTGCCACCACCTCCCGTGAGAGATCCTTGTGGCGGGCGAATTCTGCAACCGTCCGGGTGGGCGGATTCACAAAGAGTGCGTTGCCTCCGGCAGTGTCCAGATTGCCGGTGATGCCCATCAGTCCGATCATGGTGCGCGTGCAGTCGGCACAGTTAATGGTCTGTTCGGTGGGCACACCCCAGTGAATGGCCGCCGGTTTGGTGGTGGCATACATGCGGGCGGCTTCGCGGATCAGCTCTTTATCTACCCAGGTAATTTCCTGTACCTTCTCGAGCGGATAATCCTGCATGACTCTTTCTTTGAAGGCATCCCAACCGTGAACGTGATTCTCCACGAAATCCTTTTCATAGAGTTCTTCTTCAATGATCACGTTGTGGAAGCCGAAGGCCAGGGCGCCGTCTGCTCCCGGCCGGAGCTGAAGCCAGAGGTCGGCTTTGCCGGCATACAGGGACTTGCGCGGGTCGATGCTGATCAATTTTGCGCCTTTTTTAAAAACGCGGTAGAAATTTTCGCCCTTGTACTCGTCCGGATTCGTCCACATGGGATTGCAGCCCCACATAACGATGCATTTGGGCTCGCCCGCATAGTCGACCACGGGCAGATTTCCGCAGGTAATCAGACTTGTCGAGACCCGCGAGACATAACACATGTGGCCGGCCGTCAGGACATTGGGGGTTCCTAAAAGATTGGCAAAGCGGTACAGGTGACTCTCGTAATCTCTGCCGGTTCCCTGGCCGACGACGATGTATTCCGGCCCGTATTCGTCGATAACCGCCTGGAATTTATTCGATATGGTTTCCAGGGCCTCATCCCAGGTGATTTGTTCCCATTTTCCGTCGACCTTCTTCATCGGGTGGACAATTCTATCCGGATGATAGACCAGCTGGGTTACGGCCAGACCCTTGGTGCACATCGTGCCCCGGCTGATGGGGGAATCGGGATCCCCCTCCACCTTGATCACCTTGCCGTCTTGCACCTGCGCGATCACGCCGCAGGCACCGTGACAATTCCGGCAATGGGTTTTGATTCTTTTAACCTCTCCCATAAACAACCTCCTTATCGGTTTTCAGCTCCGCCTGAACCGCATTGCAGAGCTTTAACATATTGGGCAGATTTTTATTCATTTGAGAGTTTGATCTCAATTTCCTTGGCAGACTTTTTTAATAATTCGGCGTAAGTACCGATAACATCATTTTTGATTTGACCTTTCAGCCCGACGGCCCAGATCGCAAATTGAGAATTTCCATTTTCGATTTTGAGCGGTACGGCCAGCGCCCGGATGCCTTCGATATACTCTTCCTTGTCAAAAGCGATTCCTTCCCGGCGGGCTTTTTTAAGCATGTCTTTATATTTGGTTTTATCGCTCGAGGAATAGCGGGTAAACTGCCTGAGAACATTTTTAGACAGGATCCGGTCGATTTCATCGTCCGACATCTGGCAGAGCATGGCCTTGCCGCCGGCACCGGCCAAAAGCGGCAATCGCATTCCAATTTCAGAAGAAATCTTGATATCAAAGGCTGCATCCACTTTGTCCACGATTACGGCGTATAAGCCGGATCGAATTCCCAGAAAAACCGAAAGACTGGTTTTCTGATTTATTCTTTCAAGGTAAGGGTGGATGGTGCTGATGATTTCCGATCCATTGCGGGATGCTCTGCTGAGGAGGTAAAATTTTATCCCAAGGTCAAATTTGCCGTCCGGCGCCTGTTTAAGGATCTCAAGATCGGTGAGGGTATGGATAATGTTGAAAACGGTGCTTTTATTAAAATTCAGGGCCCGGGTGATTTCACTGATTCCAAGGGGCTCCCTGATCTTGGCCATAAGTTCCAAAATGGCGAAAGTTTTATCTACCGCCGGAACCCGTTTAAAGCTCGCTTTCATATATTTATTCGATGAATTGGGGTGTTCTCTATGGAAAACAAATGATCTCTTGATAAATCAGGACCAAATTTTTGTCAAGAAAAATTTTAGGAACTAGCGCCCAAAAAATAAGGTAACCCATGGCAGGCGCCTTTAATTAATTTTGGAATCTCGAATTGCTGGAGCATTGGCGTATTGGATTAATGGTTAAGGGACGGATGTCTTGTTTTCAATATTCCAGTACGCCATTACGCCAATACTCCAGGGCCGTCAAAACCATTGACACACAAGAAAGGATTCACTATCCTGTCCGCTTTGGAAGAGCTTCTAAACTTCAAAACAAAAAGGTTTAACGTTCAAGGACTTGTTCGATTTGTTTGATTGGTCTTATTGTTTGAATTGGTTGGTTTAAACCGAACCAATGGAACGAATTAAACCAATTTAACAAATATAACGTTGGCTACGTAGCTGACACCTGATACCTTTATTAACCTAACCACTGACGGGAGTGGGGCAGCATGAAACTCGAGGGCTTTACCCCTTATAGAAAAGAAGATGCGGATAAATACAACCGGCTGCGCTGGTGGTCGGGAATCCCCTTTGGAGATTTCCTAAATAAAGTAGGGGATATTTATCCTGAGAAGGAGGCGCTTGTCGATGGGGAAACGCGCCTAACCTATGGTGAGCTCAAGAATGAAACCGATAAATTGGCCATCGGATTCATGAATCTCGGAATCAAGCCGCTTGACAGAGTTCTTCTTCAATTGCCCAACTGGGCGGAGTTCATTTACACATACTTTGCGCTCCAGAAGATCGGCGCCATTCCCATCTTGCTGCTGGCCAAACACCGCCAGAATGAAATCAGCCACCTGCTTAACCTGACGGAAGCCACGGCCTGGGTTGTGGCCGAAAAATATCAAAAGACCGATTATCTGCCGATTATCGATGACGTTCTGCAGAACGGCACCACCATTGAAAATGTCGTCCTTGTGCGCGCGTCACGAGACACTTCCTTTGTACGTCTGGAAAGCCTTATTCAAAACACAGAGCTGACGGACACCAATCTGGCCGCTTTGGCCGACAGAAGACCGGACCCGATGCAGGTGGCCCACATGGGACCCACCGGCGGCACCACCGGACTGCCTAAAGTGGCTCCCCGAACCCACAATGATTATCTGTCCCGGGTGGAATACGCCGCCCGGGCCTGTGAATTCAATAATCACGATATTTGCCTGGTCGCCGCCCCTGCAGCGCATGACCTGACCTTCAGCATGGCGATCTGTATAACCATTTTCACATTCGGCAAACTCGTTATGCTGGACTCATTTGAGCCCGAGGTGGTTTGTCAAACCATTGAAAGGGAAAAAATAACCGCCATTGTTTGGGTACCCACCCTGGCATCCCGGCTGATTCATTACGACGGCCGCAAAGACTATGACCTGAGTACATTGAAAAAAATGCATTGCGGCGGAGGTGTAAGCTCTCCGGATCTGATCAGGGCCGTTCATGAAAAACTCCATTGCACTTTTTTCAATGGCTACGGCGGAACAGAAGGTATGAGTCTTTTGACCAGACCCCACTTCAGCATCGAGCGTGTGTGCAACTCCGTGGGTCGGCCCACCTGTCCTTACGATAGCTATAAAATTGTGGATCAAAACGGCAATGAAGTGTCACCCGGTACCCCGGGAGAGCTGCTTGTCAAAGGTCCCGGTGTTTTTGCAGGTTATTACAAAATGCCGGAAGAAAACGAAAAGGTATTCGATAAAAATGGATATTTCCGGACCGGTGATGTGGCCATGATCAATGATTCAGGGGATTTTGTTTTAACCGGAAGGCTAAAGGAGATGATCAATCGCGGCGGCGAAAGCATCAGCGCTACGGATATCGAAAACCTGATGCTGACCCACCCCGGCATAATCGCCACGGCGGTTATACCGATGCCGGACCCTGAACTGGGAGAAAAGGTCTGTGCTTATGTGCAGCTCGCGCCCGGGACGGAACTTGAGTTTCAAAAGATTATTTCTTTTTTAAAGGAGCAGGGCGCTTCGGTTCTGCAGTTGCCCGAGAGGATCGAGTTTGTCGATGAGCTGCCTTACACAAAAGCGGAAAAAATAGATAAGCAGGCGCTGATAAAAGATATCAAACTAAAACGTAAAGACCAAAAATAACGTCATTCCAGAGGAAACCCGGTGATAGATAGAGAAGCGCACGAAAGCGAAACGATCCGTCTCACCATAAATGATGTGGTTCAGGAATTTGAAATTGGTGGCCGCGCTTATCAAGTCAGTCCTTACGAGACGCTGGCAGAGACGCTCAGAGAAACGCTGGGCCTGAAGGGCACCAAAACAGGGTGCAATCAGGGTGCATGCGGATCGTGCACGGTTTTAATGGATGGAATTCCGGTCCTGGCGTGTATGCTGCTGACCATTGAGTGCGACGGGAAAGCCATCACCACGATCGAAGGTCTCCAAAACCAGGCAACGGGTCAGCTGGACGAGGTTCAACAGGCCTTTGTCGATCACAGTGCTTTTCAATGCGGGTTTTGCACACCCGGTCTTATTATGGCATCCAAGGCGCTTCTGAGCATAAATCCGTCTCCGACCGAGGCCGAGATCAAGGAAGCCCTCTCCGGTCACTATTGCCGGTGTATCAGCCACTACCACGTTGTCGAAGCCCTCCTATCGTTAGCCGGGAAAAGCGGAAAATGAAATTCCAAAAAGAATATCGGTATATCGGTAAAGCCTTTCCCCGCAAAGACGCAGTCGGAATCGTTACCGGGAAAGCGCAGTACATTGATGATCTGGAACTGCCCAGAATGCTTCATGGAAAGGTGCTGAGGAGCCCATATCCCCATGCGCGCATCAAACAGATCGACACCGCCAGCGCTGAAAAATCGCGTGGCGTCAAGGCGGTTTTGACCCATAAAAATGTCCCCCGCTGGATGACCGGAACGCCGCGACATGTCCGGGTCCTGGATGAAAAGGTCCGGTTCGTGGGGGATGCGGTGGCGCTGGTCGCGGCCGAGACCGAAGCGCAGGCCCGCGACGCATTGGCGCTTATAGAAGTGACCTACGAGGCGCTTCCCGCCGTATATGACGTTGAGGATGCTCTAAAAGCGGATGCGCCCCAGCTATATGATGATTTTCCGGGCAACCTCCTGCCGCTGGATGTTGCTGTATTCGGGCCCAATACCCTGTCGGCGATAGAACTGGGAGATGTTGAGAAAGGCTTTGCGGATTCCGATTTTATCAGCGAAGGGACTTTTTCTTATGAAAATATTCCCAATCCCCTCCCGATTGAATCCCCCGGCGTGATTGCCGAGTGGAGTGAACCCAATCATCTGACAGTCTGGTCCGCCACCCAGTGCGTTTACTGGCACCGGCACATGATGTTGCCCCGCATGGGCTTTCCTGATATCCGGACCATCGGCACGCATTGCGGCGGCAGTTTTGGATCCAAAAATTATTCCACCCAGCCGATGCTATATGCAGCGGCTCTGGCCCGGGCCACCGGTAGACCGGTGAAAGTGTGCTTCAGTAAGGCAGAGCATTTTGGCGCATTTGTTTTGCGGCTGGGCTCAAGATTTCGGGGCAGGGTGGGCCTAAAAAAAGACGGCAGCGTACAAGCCGTCTCCGGTGAATGGCTGGTGAACACCGGTGCCTTTTCTGACCAGACCCAGGCCCAGATTGCCGTGGGGTTGGGCGAGGCCCAGCTGATGCTGCGGTGTTCCAACTGGGATCTGCAGGCCAAGCTGGTCTGCACCAATAGATGTCCTTCGGGAATGGTCCGAGGATTCGGCGGACAGGAACTTGAAAGTGCCCTGCTGCCCGTTTTTGAGGACGCCATGGCCCGGGGCGATATCGATCCGGTCGAATTTTTCAAAAAGAACTTTGTCAAGCCCGGGGAGGGATATTACTGGCGCGAAGGAAACTGGTGGATTTCAAAGGGCAAAGATTATTCGGAGGCCATAGAGAGCGGGGCGCAGGCCTTTGGCTGGGCGGAGAAATGGAAAGGCTGGCACAAGCCCACGGCAGTCAACGAAAACAAACGAATCGGTGTGGGCGTTAGTGTGCATGGCAATGCGGACGTCGGTGAGAGCTTTTCGGAAGCTTACATCAGGTTAAATCCGGACGCGACCGCAACCATTCATGCCTGTGTTGCCGAATCGGGAACGGGCCAAAGGAGCAATCTATGTAAAATGGTGGCCGAAACCCTGCAAATCCATCCGGACAAGGTCAGCATCACCCCGCCGGACAGCCTGATGAACCCCTTTGATTTTGGGCTGGTGGGTTCCAGAGGGACTTATGCCGTGGCGTCTGCGGTTATATCAGCTGCCGATGATGCCAAAGAAAAACTTTTTGAAATGGCGGCTCCCATATTAAAGACCACACCTGATGATCTGGATAGCAAAGATGGTTTCGTCTTTGTCAAACGCGATCCGGATAAAGGGATGCCCTGGCGGAAGGCTCTCGGGCTGATGCAAACGTGTACCGGATTTGGCCGTTTCGAGCCGGACTACTCCAAGCCAAATTTTCTGATACTGTTTGCAGAAGTGGAAGTAGATACAGAAACCGGGAAATTGGATCTGTTGAGAGTGGTTACCGCAACCGATGTGGGCCAGATCATCGATCCCCCATCCCTTGAGGGCCAGCTGCATGGCGCCATCGGTGCTGCCGGAATCGACACCGCCATATTCGAAGAATCATTGATAGATAAAAACAGCGGCCATATGCTGAACATGAATATGATGGATTATAAATGGCGTTCTTTTCCTGAACTACCCCGATTTGAAAACAGGATTTTAGAGACGTCCATCCAGACGCACCGTTACAAAGCGATCGGTGTCGGTGAAATTTCCACATCGCCCGGGCCGAGCGCGGTGTTAATGGCAGCTTCCAATGCCTTGGGAACAAGATTAAAAGGGTACCCACTGACACCCGATAAAATTCTTGAAGCCATAGGAAAGATATCAGGAGGTCGGTCCTAGTGAAGGCATTCAAGCATTTCAATGCAACCTCAGTGGATGAAGCCATTGCCCTGATGCGCTCATATAACGGCAAGGCCAACTTGAATGCCGGCGGCACGGATTTGCTGGGCATACTCAAGGACGAAATCCTGCCGGACTATCCCGAAGCCGTCATCAACATCAAAACCATTCCCGGGTTGGATGGGGTTGAGGAAAGAAAAAAAGGGCTGAAGATAGGCGCCCTGGCCAAGTTGGCCGAGGTGATTGCGCATCCGCTGATCAGAAAAAAATGCCGCGTGCTGTCCAAAGCAGCGGAGACGGTGGCCACCCCTGAGATTCGCAACATGGCTACCCTGGGGGGCAATCTGTGCCAGGATACCAGATGCTGGTATTATCGGTATCCCCATCACATGGGCGGGAGAATCATTTGCTATCGCAAAGAAAAAGGACCTTGCCAGGCCATTAAAGGCGATAACCGTTATCATGCCATTATGGGAGGGAAAGCATGTTTTGCGGTTTGTCCTTCCGACACGGCCATCGCGCTCACAGCTCTGGATGCCGAACTTGAAATTAAAGGCCCCCGAAAGGCTCGCAAGGTATCCGTTAATGAATTCTTTACGACGCGGGGCAATATCCTCGAATCCGATGAGCTTTTAACCGCTATTGAGATACCCAATCCTGCAGCGGGGACACGACAGGAATTTCTCAAATTTACCTTGAGAAAACCCGTTGATTTTGCGATTGCCAGTGTCGCCGCGGTCGTCACCATGCAGGCCGGAATCTGTAAAGATGCGCGCATCGTACTCGGGGCCGTTGCGCCGTCACCGGTTAGAGCCCTAAATGCGGAAAAATTGCTAAAAGGCAAGGCTGCCACTGAAAAGGATATTGCCGAGGCAGCCGAAGCAGCGGTTAAGGGTGCCAAACCGATGCGGATGAATGCGTATAAGGTGGAGATAACCAAGACGTTGGTTAAAAGGGCATTACGTTCAATTTTGCTACCGGCCGGTGTAAAATTGGTTAATTAGTTAAATAGGTGAATGGTTAATTGGTTATAAAATGTAGACCATTTGGCGATTTGATTACTCAGCTACTTTACCATTTTGCTAAATCCTCAATCTTCTGGCGAATTGACTATTCGACCAATCAACTATTTAACCACACCCCCTGACTTCTGTATTTACGGGGTGCTGCGAGCCAGCAAAAAAGGCAGGAAAGTAAAAGTGTGACAATTACAAAGATAAAAGCCAACTGATAGCTCTGGGTTTTGTCAAATATAAATCCACCAATCCAGGCACCGATCGCACCGGCAACGCCGATGCCGGCTTCCACAAATCCATAGATAAGACCAAAAATCCTTCCTTTAAATAGATCGGCCGCAACGGTCATGAACACCGGAGCGGCAGCCCCCCATCCCATCCCGAAAAGAACCAAAAAGCTATAGGTAAAAAAAACGGATCCGTAAATCTCAAATAAGAGCAGAGAGCCGGCACCCAGGCAACTGCATACAATCCCCAGCGTATAGGTGAGCTCGCGGCCGATACGGTCCGAAAGCCATCCCCAGAAAATGCGAAAGATCGATGAGATAATACCCACCATCGCGAGAACAAAGGCCGCCGTCATTTTATCGACTCCATGATCAACGAGGAATCTTACCTGGTGCACGATGATGATCGAAACACCGACAAACCCGTTGAACGAGAAAATAATCAAGGCCCAAAAACGCAGGGCAGAAGCAGCCTTTTTAAGCGTCCAATCGTTGTCGTGCGCGTTGTTTGATGGTTCTACAGGGTGATGCTTATGATTCGAATCCGATGGATTCGATCCGTCCGGATGTTGTCCCAGTTGCCGGGGTTTGTGCCTTAAAAAAAGTGTGTTGGCCGGCATTAAAATGATGAGAACCAGGCAGCCGGTGATAATAAAAGTCATGCGCCAACCCCAGGTGGTAATGAAATTTTGCGACATGGGGACCAGCACAAAGGTACCCAACCCCATGCCCGAGACGGCAATCCCGCTGGCCAACCCGCGTTTTTTTTCAAACCAGTGCGCTAAAATCGCCGAGTAGCTGACGATACCGATGCAGGCAATGCCGCTTCCCGCAACGACCCCATAAAAAATGTAAAACTGAGCGAGGATTTCGACTCTACTGCAGAGTATCAGCCCGACGGCCAGAGTCAGGATTCCGGGAGCGATCACGCGGCGGGGGCCGAAGCGGTCGATCAAACCGCCCACCAGGGGTGCCATTAATGTATAGGTGATATAGGCCATGGATTGGACGCCGGCCGAGCCTCCGCGACTCCAGGGAAATTCATCCAGCAAGGCCACATAAAATACCGAGAAACTCGACCGGATACCAAACCAAAAGGCCATTGATATCAGCGCCACCGCTACAATAATCCAGCCGTAGTAGAATCTTGAGCTGGCGGCTATCTTTTTAGCGATACTCATTAATTTTGTATTCCTACACGTTAAATCAAAATTCTTTTGGCTTGACAACGAATGCTTCGGAAGGTAGCTTTTTTCATAAACAACTGGCCTTGTCAAGCTGGGCTAACACGATAATTATTTTCATTCTGTTGGTGGCGCTGAAAATTCTTAGCGCCAGAACATATGATAGTTGCCCGGTATGCCCAATATGCATCTTCCCAAATTTGAACACCTGTATCCGACATCAATAAAAGATGCAGCTCGAATGCTTAAAAAGCACGGCGCGAATGCACGACTGGCCGCCGGCGGTACCGATCTTTTCCCCCGCATGAAATACGGTCTCACGCAGCCCGAAGTGGTTGTCAGCCTCAAAGGTGTTTCCATCGATCTCCCGAAAGTTACCAAAACGGGCAAACTTTACTTAAATGCCTTGATGCCCCTGGCCGACGTTGAGCGAAATGCAGAAGTAGGCGCGATAGTACCATTGCTGGCAGACGCGATCCGATCGGTGGGGTCTAATCAGATACGGCATATGGGGACTCTGGGTGGTAATATCTGTCTGGAGAATCGCTGCACTTACTACAATCAATCCCACACATTCCAATTTGTCGAACCTTGCTTCAAGCGCAAGGGCAGCCGATGCTATCTCATTCCAAAAGGGAAAAAGTGTGTGGCCGTCTTTCAGGCCGACACGGTACCGGCTCTCATTTGCCTAGATGCAAAAGTGGAAATCATCGCCGCCGACAAGAGTCGGCAGTTGCTTCTGGAGAAGCTTTACACTGGCGATGCCCTGAAACCCCTGGCGCTTTCTCAGGATGAAATTATCGCCAGGGTCATCATTCCGCAACCGCAACCGGTACGGGGCACTGCTTTTTCGAAGTTCAGTTTAAGGGGCGGTTTGGAATTCGCTGCCCTCTCGGTAGCCGTACGTCTGGATATGGACGATAAGGGGGACCGTTGCGCCGCCGCACGTATAGCATTGGGCGCCGTATCATCAGGACCCGTCAGCGCCCCAAAGGCCGAAAAAGCAATAGCCGGAGAACCGTTTTCCGACAAACTCTTTCGGGAAATAAGCGGAATCGTTGCCGGCGAGATCCATCCGGTTATGCATCACGGGTACGCAATTCCGTTTCTGAAAGAATGTTTAAAAACCCAAACGTATCGAACGCTTATCCGGGCAGCAGAACGTACAGAATATTATGGCAAAAAATGAGCTAAAGTAAGGAGAACACGGGTGAAGCGACTCATTGAACTTCGCGTTAATGGAGAAGACTATCAACTGGCAGTGGAGCCCAACGTGACGCTGGCCGAAGTTCTTAGAGACCAGCTCGGTTTGACAGGCACCAAACTGTCCTGCGGGACCGGAGAATGTGGAACCTGTACGGTGCTAATGAACGGCAGACCGATTCTTTCCTGCCTGGCGTTAGCGGTAGATTGTCAGAATCATCCCATCTTAACAATCGAGGGATTGTCGATCGGAGAAGAACTGAACCCCGTGCAGCGGGCCTTTCATGATTGCGGTGCGATTCAGTGCGGGTTCTGCACGCCGGGCATGGTGTTAGCCACCACCGCATTGCTTAAAGCCAATCCAAGACCCTCAATGGCCGAAATCCAGAAAGCCCTCGAGGGTAATTTGTGCCGCTGCACGGGCTACAATAAGATTATCGAGGCCGTTCAACAGGCGGCAGAGCAGATGACTCCCAAGGCGAAGTGAAAGAGACTGGGGTTTAGAATCAAACCCTGATTGAGCGCTAAATGATGGAGCGCAGCGACGCCTTAACTTTAGTCACTTTAGGCACTTTAGTTCACTTTAGGCACTACTCGGTCTTGAACCTGATCTGAGGCTTTGAAACCACTTCTTGACAATTAACAGATAACGAATAACAGATAACACCCAGTTGGTTTTTAACCCAATTGGGGTATAACCTTTGAGCCAAAGTGTTCAGATGTCCACAAACAATAAAAATCCACAACGATTGGCATATGTCGGACAGCGGATTCCCCGCAAGGACGGGCCAGAAAAGGTTACGGGCCGGGCTAAATATACCGGGGATATACGCCTGCCCGGCATGCTGACCGGCCGGATTCTGCGGAGTCCTCACCCGCATGCCAGGATCCTCAACATTGATACATCAAGAGCAGAACGCTTAAAAGGGGTGCATGCAGTGATCACGGCCCGGGATACGGCCGGCATAAAACACGGGTTCGTGGAAACACCGCGATATCCGCCCGACCAGGATCCCCTGGCAACGGATCGGGTACGCTTTGTCGGCGAAGAGGTGGCGGCAGTGGCTGCCACGGATCCTCATGTCGCCCGGGAGGCCTTGCGCCTCATTCAGGTGGACTATGAGCCGCTTCCCGCTGTCTTTGATCCTGATGAAGCCATCCAGCCCGGCGCACCGGAGATTCATCCCTCGCATCCCAAAGTAAAGGAACCTCTCGTCAACATCGCCGGTAAAACCCAGTCTGAATGGGGAAACGTTGAAGATGGATTTAAGCGGTCGGATTATGTCCGCCAAGACCGATTCGAGAGCCATTTAAGGACCCACGGTTATCTGGAACCTCAGATCACACTGGCCAGCTTTGAGCCCGCGGGCAAACTCAATGTTTGGACCTCTTCAATGGGGCCATTTCTGAAAAGAGCCAAACTGGCCCGGACCCTCAAGCTGCCTTTTTCTGCAGTGCGGGTACAAAAGGCCTGGGTGGGAGGCGCATTCGGTGGAAAAATAGACCTCTTCTCGCATGAATTCTGTGCGGCTTTGCTTTCGATCAAATCAGGCCGGCCGGTAAAGATTGAAGCCTCGCGCGAGGAAATATTTGCGGCCTACCGTCATGGTCAACCTCTGATTGTGGAGGTAAAAACCGGTGTCAAAAAAGACGGTACGCTTCTCGCCCAGCAGTACCGTGTCATTAATAATTGTGGGGCCTTCAGGGGAAGCGGGGTGGTGGTTATCTTCCTGGTATGGGGATTTATCATGGTTCCTTACCGGCTCCCGCATTTAAAATATGAGGGATACGCGGTCTATACCAATAACCCCATCCGTGCACCTCAGCGCGGCCATGGCGCACCCCAGATCCGATTTGCGGTGGATTCCCAGCTGGATATAATTGCCGAGGAACTGGGAATCGATCCCATTGAGATCCGACTCAAAAATGCCCGTGAGCCGGGGGAAGCACTACCCAACGGGGATAACGTTCATAACTGCGGCCTGCGCACGTGTATTCAGAAAGCCGCCGAGCGGACGGATTTTCAGAAAAAATACAGCCAAAGTCGATCGGGGGCCCCTTCTAAAGATACCAAGCGCCGGGGCATCGGTATCGGTGTCAGTTCTTTTATGTCCGGGAGTTTGATCTATCCCAGCAGTTCTTCGGCAGTCGTCAAAATGAACGATGACGGTTCGGTCACCTTGTTGACCGGCGCATTGGATATTGGACAGGGTGCCGAAACCATCCAGAGTCAGATCGTGGCCGAGGAGCTCAAGATCCCGGTAGAAGAAATTCAGGTGATTGCGGCGGACACCGAAACAACACCGGTTGACATCGGGTCATGGATCAGCGCGAATGTTTACGTCACCGGAAATGCGACCCGGCTTGCCGCCACCGAAGTCCGCAAGAAATTATTGGACATGGCGGCCGAGGAGATGGGGACGGATGCAGTGGATCTGGCCTTGGGCGACAAATGCATTTACGTTGCCGGTTCTCCGGAACGCAAGCTTTCCTACGAGCGGCTGGTGGCCGCCAGTATCCGGAAACACCGCGGTGATTCAATTATCGGGGAAGGTCATTGGCGGGCAATGCGCGATGAGCCCCATCACCCCAGCCTGGCGACGACCCGGGGCCGCTGGACTGAAAGCTATGCCTTCGACGCCCAGGTGGCGGAGGTGGAGGTTGACATCGAAACCGGTCAGGTTCGCCTGATCCGAGCGGTCACCGCCCATGACTGCGGCTTTCCGATTAATCCACTCCTGGTGGAAGGGCAGGTTGACGGGCAGGTATCCATGGCCCTGGGTCATGCTTTGATGGAAGAAGTGCGCATGGAAGAAGGGCGTACATTAAACCCCAGCTGGCTGGAATATCGGATGCCGACCATCCACGAAGTTACCGTCTCTGAAAACATCGACGTTATCACAGAACAATATAATACGGACGCACCTTACCGAACCAAAGAAGTAGGTGAGGGCCTGGTCTCGGCGATTCTGGCAGCTATAGCCAATGCTATCTATGACGCGGTGGGCGTCAGGCTACATTCAACGCCCTTCACCCCGGAGAAGATTCTGCAGGGTTTAGGGCGAATCAAATAAAGGGAAAGCAGGTTTTCCCTTGACTTTCGCCAAGCATTAAGCTAGCTTGGCCCGAATTGTGAAATTTTATTTCATATCCTGGAACTTTTGCGGGCATTGTTAATGGCGGCATTGTTGCCGCCAATGATTGGTGCGCGCTTTAGTTAGCGATTACTTCCCCATATTAGGCGTGAGTCTTAAATTTCATTTGTGATTCGCAATCTACATAAAAAAATCTTTGCGTTGACATTATTGGGAAATATTTCTAAATAAGCATAGTCTGGATTAAGTCTTAAAGTCTGTAAAGTATTAACTAAAAACATTTTTTGACCGCGGAAGGAGGTGAAATAGAGCATTCTGTAAGCAATAATATTCTTTACCTTTGAACCAACCTGTAAAGGAGGTAAGCAACCAATGAAAAAGAAATTTTTTCTGATTTCTTTGTGCATGGCAGTGTGCATCAACTTGGCACTCCTGTTTCCGTATATCACTCCGCCGGCGCAGTCTGCCGATCCAATCAAAATCAAGATCGCCAATTTCTTCCCGCCGCCGGCAAATCAGTCAAAAATTACCGATCAATTTGGCAAAGAGCTTGAGGCGCGTTCCGGCGGCAGAATAAAAGTCCAATATTTTGCCGGGGGTTCCCTGCTCAAAGCCCCTGCGATTTATAAGGGGATCGAGTCGGGGATCACCGACATTGGATATTCGCATGTTTATTACACCCCCGGACGCTTTCCGGTATCCGAGGGTCTCGGATTGCCCCTGGGCACCCCCAGCGCCTTTGTCGGCGCCCATGTGGCATGGGACTTCTATCAGCAATTCAAGCCCAAGGAATGGGACGATGTCAAGTTGCTGGCCCTGCACGGCAACGCCCCCAGTATGATTATCTCCAAAAAACCGGTGGAAAAACTGGAAGATCTGAAAGGCTTGGCCATCCGGGCCCCGGGAACCCCCGGTGACATCATTAAGGCGCTTGGCGGAAATCCGACCCCGACACCCATGATGGAAACCTACGATTCCCTTGCCAAGGCCGTTAACGAAGGTGTCTATGCGCCTTACGAGACACTCAAGGTTTTCCGATTTGCAGAGGTGTGTAAATATGTCACTGCCGCCTGGCAGACGGGTAACCCTTTCGCCTTTTATCTGGCCATGAATAAGCGCAAATATAACAGCTTGCCGCCGGATCTCA
>WOR8_10000898_pt1 | contig 47771 bp, 52 predicted proteins | sample DeeMarSeWOR38_10_FD_19890 | JGI IMG/M metagenome (IMG submission 19890)
CAAGGGCGGGCATGAAGGCGTATGTCCTCATCCCGGAGGGAAAGATCGCCCACGGAAAGCTGTCCCAGGCGATGATCCACGGCGCCCAGGTCATTCAGATCCTTGGGAACTTCGACGACGCGCTGGGGCTCGTGCGGGAGATCTCGGAGAAGTACCCGTTGACCCTGGTCAACTCGGTCAACCCGTACCGGATCGAGGGGCAGAAAAGCGCGGCATTCGAGATCTGTGACGCATTGGGGGACGCGCCGGACTGTCACGTTCTCCCTGTGGGAAACGCAGGGAACATCACCGCGTACTGGAAGGGCTACAAGGCATACCAGGCGGCCGGCCGTTCGTCGCGCCTTCCCCGCATGCTGGGGTGGCAGGCCGAGGGTGCGGCTCCCATCGTCCGGGGACACCCGATCCGGAAGCCCGAGACGGTTGCAACCGCCATCCGGATCGGGAATCCCGCTTCGTGGAAGCAGGCCGAGTCCGCGCGGGACGAGTCGGGAGGTCTTATCCGAATGGTCAGCGACGCGGAGATCCTCGAGGCGTACAAGCTCGTGGCCGAATCCGAGGGGCTTTTCTGCGAACCTGCGTCGGCAGCCTCGATCGCCGGCGTGATAAAATTGGGGAGAGAATCGTTTTTCCGCAAGGGGGAACGGATCGTCTGCACCCTGACCGGGCACGGTCTGAAGGACCCGGATAACGCAATCGCCCAGTCCGTGGAGCCTGTCACCATCCCATCGGACATGGCCGAGGTCCTGAAAATCCTCGGTTTCTGAAGGAGAGGCCGCATGGCTCGAAAATTCATCATTCTCATCGGCGACGGGATGGCCGACTGGCCGATCCCTTCCCTTGGGGACATGACCCCCCTGGAAGCGGCAAACAAGCCTCACATGGATTTCATGGCATCCCACGGATCACTGGGGCTGGTCCAGGTGGTCCCGGTTGATATGTACCCGGGAAGCGACGTGTCGAACCTGAGCATCATCGGGTACGATCCCAGGGAGGTGTATACAGGACGATCCCCCCTCGAGGCCGCCTCCATGGGCGTGGAGCTCGGAGCAGAGGACGTGGCGGTGCGGTGCAACGTGGTGGCCCTCAAGAACCACGGGGCGAATTCCGAAATGGAGGATTTTTCCGCGGGGCACATCAGCACCGGGGAAGCCGCCGAACTCCTGCACACGCTCCAAGAGGCGGTTGCGGACAGGAACGTGCGCTTCTACCCGGGAGTGAGCTACCGTCACCTCATGGTATGGCCCGGCGGCAACGACGCCGTCGAGACGACGCCCCCCCACGACCTTCACGGGAAAAACATCACCGAGTACCTGCCGAAGGGGGAAGGGGCGGAGTTCCTGCTGGAGCTCATGGCGGTTTCGAGGGAGCTCTTCGCGGACCATCCCGTAAACCGGAAGAGGGGCGAGGCCGGCAAGCAGCCGGGGAACTCCATCTGGTTGTGGGGCCAGGGGAAAGCCCCGAGAATGAAGACCTTCGGACAGAAATACGGACTGACAGGCTCGGTCGTGGCTGCCGTCGATCTCCTCCGGGGGATCGGCGTGTATGCGGGGCTGGATGTGGTGAGCGTCCCCGGCGCCACGGGGTACATCGACACGAATTTCCGGGGGAAGGCGGAATATGCCCTCCGGGAACTCGAGAGCAAGGACTTCGTTCTCATCCACGTGGAGGCGCCCGATGAGGCGGGACACAACGGGAGCGCCCCGGACAAGGTCCGCGCCATCGAACGGATCGACGAGGAGATGGTGGGACCCATCCTCGCCCGCGCCAGGGAAGGAGGAGATCTGACCATTCTGGTTCTCCCCGATCACCCGACCCCGGTTGCCATCCGGACCCACTCCCAGGAGCCGGTGCCTTTCATCTTCTATCCCACACCTGCAGGCCTTTCGTCCTTCCCCGGCAAGCGGTTCACCGAGGCCGACGCGAAGGCGACGGGCCAGTTCCTGGACGCCGGAACGCGCCTGATCGATTATCTCCTCGCGGGAAAGGACGCGTAGGCAAGGATGGATCAGGTCGCCACGGTTCGGGTGCTTTTCGCGGATACCGATGCCATGGGGATCGTCTATTACGCCAACTACCTGAAGTGGTTCGAAATGGGGCGTGTCGAGCTCATGAGGAGGCTGGGGCTGGCGTATCGGGATCTGACCGGGAGCGGGATTCACCTCCCGGTCACGGAAGCCACCGTGCGATACCTGTCACCGGCGCGCTACGACGACCTTCTCTCCATTCGGGCGGAAATCCGGGAGTGCAAACGGGCAAGCATCGCGTTCGGGTACCGGATCGAGAGAGAGAGCGGGATTCTTCTGGCGGACGGGTCCACCCTTCACGCATTCACGGATGGCGAAGGGAAGATCGTCCGCGTCCCCGACCATTTCCTCGAGAAGACGGGAATCAGGAAACCAACATCCTCGAAAGGGGGAACCTGTGGAACGAAACCTGGCACTTGAGGTGGTCCGTGTGACCGAGGCGGCCGCTCTCGCGGCTGCGAGACTCATGGGTCGCGGTGACAACGTCGCTGCGGACCAGGCAGCCGTCGAGGCGATGCGCGGCGCTTTCAACGCCGTCCAGTTCAAGGGGAGGGTCGTCATCGGAGAGGGGGAGCGGGACGAGGCCCCGATGCTCTACATCGGAGAGGAAGTCGGGGCGGCCGACATCCCCCGCGTCGACATCGCCGTCGACCCTCTGGAAGGGACGACCATCGTCGCGACCGGCGGCAACAACGCGCTCGCGGTCATCGCCATCGCGGAGGAGGGGGGATTCCTTCACGCACCGGACACCTACATGCAGAAACTTGCGGTCGGTCCCAAGGCAAGAGGGGCGATCGACATCACGGCCACGCCGACCAAAAACCTGCGCAGCATCGCAAAAGCCCTGCAAGTGTACGTCGAGGACCTGTGCGTGGTAATCCTCGACCGGCCGAGGCACCAGGAGCTGATCCGGGAATGCCGGGAGGCCGGTGCGCGAATCAAACTGATCGGAGACGGAGACGTCGCGGCTGCCATCGCGACGGCGAAGGAAGGGACCGGCGTCGATGTCCTGATGGGGACGGGAGGAGCACCCGAAGGGGTGTTGGCGGCGGCCGCGCTCAAGTGCCTGGGGGGAGATTTCCAGGGAGTTCTCAAGTTCCGGAACAAGGAGGAGGCGGAACGCGCCAAGGCCATGGGAGTGGACGATTTGAACAAGGTATACAGGCTCGAGGACCTCGCCCGGAGCGATGTCATGTTCGCGGCCACCGGTGTCACCTTCGGCGACTTCCTGAGGGGAGTCCGGTTCTTCAGCGGAGGGGCGAGCACCTATTCGGTCGTCATGCGGTCGAAGTCCCGGACGATCCGGTACATCGACACCACGCACTATTTCGAGTTCAAGCCGAAATACGACTGAGGACGATTCGCAGGCCATGAAGGGCACCGCTCCGGCATCCACAGGCACGATCGAAATCGACTTCGAGAGGTGCAAGGCGTGCGAGCTGTGCGTCCCGGCCTGCCCGAAACACTGTATCGAGATGGGGGGCAGGATCAATCGGCACGGGTACGTCGCGGCACTCTTCGCACGACCCCTCGACTGCACGGGTTGCGCAATCTGTGCCGAGTCCTGCCCCGACGTCTGCATCCGGGTGTGGCGATGACGCGGGCCGCCTCCGGGACCAGCCGGGAACTGATGAAGGGCAACGAAGCGATCTGCGTCGGGGCCATCGCGGCAGGATGCCGTTTCTACTACGGATATCCGATCACCCCCCAGAACGATATCCCGGAGTACATGGCCGCCCATCTGCCCCCCATCGGGGGGATGTTTCTCCAGGCGGAGAGCGAGGTCGCCACGATCAATTTCCTCCTCGGTACGTCGGCGGCAGGGAAGCGGGTCATGACCTCCTCGTCGGGGCCGGGGATCTCGCTGATGCAGGAAGGGCTTTCCTACATGGCCGGCCACGAGCTTCCGGCCGTCATCGTCAACATATCCCGCTCGGGGCCCGGCCTGGGCGGAATCGCCCCGTCCCAGGGGGACTACTTCCAGGCCGTCAAAGGAGGGGGGCACGGAGGCTACAGGATGCCCGTGCTCGCTCCGCACTCCGTCCAGGAGATGTACTCGCTCACGATGCGCGCGTTCGACCTGTCGGACAAGTACCGGAACCCGGCCATGATCCTGGGCGACGCCGTCATCGGACAGATGAAGGAGCCGTTCGTCCCCACCCCGTACCTCCCGACGGTTTCGGCGGAGAAGCCGTGGGCTCTCACGGGGTGCGCGGGGCGGGAGCGGCGGATCGTAAAGTCTCTCTACCTCAAGGACGACGAGATCGAGGTCCACAACTGGAAGCTTCATCGGAAATACACGACGATGCAGGAGGAGGAAGTCCTCTGCGAGTCGTACTGCATGGACGGGGCGAGAGTCGTGATCGTCTCCTTCGGAACGGCTGCGCGAATCAGCAAAACGGCGATCCAGGTCGCGAGGGGAGAAGGGATTCCGGTGGGAATGCTCCGTCCCGTCACTTTGTTTCCCTTTCCGTCGAGGGAGGTGAACGAGGCCGCAGGGGTGGCGGACGCCATCCTCGTGATCGAGATGAACACCGGGCAGATGCTCGAGGATGTCCGGATGAGCACCCGACACCACGACAAGATCCGGTTCCTCGGGAAGCCGTGCGCCATTCCAACGCCCGAGGAGATCCTTCAGGAGATCCGGCGACTGGCCGGAGAGATCGGCGTGCAGCCGGTGAGGATGCGATGAACGACAAAGGGAAGGAAACGTTCCCGAGAGAGGTCTTTTCGAGACCCCGGAGCCTGGTCGACGTCCGGACCCACTACTGTCCCGGATGCCACCATGGGATCGCGCACCGGATCCTCGCGGAGACGATCGATCGCTTCGACCTCCGCGAGAAGACGGTCGGCGTCGCCCCCGTGGGATGCGCAGTGCTTATGTACGACTACATCGACGTCGACTTCGCGGAGGCCCCTCACGGCCGTGCTCCGGCGGTGGCTACCGGGGTCAAGCGCGCCCATCCCGACCGGTTCGTCTTCACCTATCAGGGGGACGGCGACCTCGCCGCCATCGGGACCTCCGAGATCATCCACGCAGCGAACCGGGGGGAGAACATCACCGTCCTGTTCATCAACAACACGACGTACGGGATGACGGGAGGCCAGATGGCGCCGACCACGATGCTCGGGCAGAAGACGGCGACCTCTCCGTACGGGCGGGAATTCCGGAACGACGGATACCCCATCAGGGTGGCCGAACTCCTCGCGACGATCGAGGGGACGGCATACTCCGCCCGCGTCGCCACGAGCACCCCCGCACAGATCCGGAAGGCGAAGGAAGCGGTGAGGAAGGCCTTCGATATGCAGATCCGGGAAGTGGGCTTCTCCATCGTCGAGTTCCTCTCCACGTGCCCGACCAACTGGGGAATGAAGCCCCTCGACGCGCAGAAGCGCGTTCTCGGGGAAATATCCGGGTATTTTCCTCTCGGAGTGTACAAGGAACGGATACAGGCGGACTTCGTTTGACCACCGACGTCATCATGGCGGGGTTCGGCGGGCAGGGAATCCTCATGATCGGAAACCTCCTCGCCCTGGCTGCGATGGAGGAAGGGAGGAACGTCACCTATTTCCCCGCGTACGGCGTGGAGATGCGGGGAGGGACGGCCAACTGCACGGTCGTCATCTCGGACGAGGAGATCGGCTCGCCGGCCATCGGGTACCCGAAGGCGTGCGTCATCATGAACGGCCCATCTCTCGAGAGGTATCTCCCCCTCATACGGAAGGGAGGGAACCTGATCGTCAACGGATCGCTCGTCGATCCCGGGAAGGTGGACCGGAGGGATCTCGAGGTGCTGGCCATCCCCGCGAACGACATCGCGCTAAAATCGATGGGGAGCCAGCAGCTTGCCTCGATGGTTGCCCTGGGCGCATACGTCGCCGTAACGGGCGTGGTGGGGATGCAGACCCTGATCGATTGTCTTCCGAAGGTCGTATCGAAAAAGTTCGAGCGGTTCATCCCGCTCAACATCAACGCCCTGAAGGAGGGGGAATCCTTTGCCAGAAATCACCTGCTGTCCAAGATCGCCGAGGAGTCCGGCGACATCGGCAGAGCCGCGGGAGACCCCGAAGTGCAGGTCGGGGACCATATCCGGAAATTCCGGGAAGCTCTGGGAATCACGGTGCAGCAGCTCGCCGACAGAACCGGCTTCTCTGCCGCCCTCATCTCCCAGATCGAAAACCGGATGGTATCGCCCTCACTCGGGACTCTCGTGAAAATCGCCAACGCGTTCGACACTTCGGTCTCGGCATTCATCGGGGGAAGGGAGGAACGGGCGTTCTCGATCGTAAGGAAAGAGGACCGCACGACCGTCTCGCGCGTCGGCCTGAAAGAGGGGGGGAGATCCTCCTATACGTACGAGGCGCTCGGCGCCGGAAAGGCGGGAAGGAAGATGGAGCCGTTCCTCGTGCGTCTCCAGCCTCTTCTCGACCGGAACGTGGTCCGGAATTCCCACGAGGGGGAGGAGTTCCTCTTCGTCCTCTCGGGCAAAGTGGAGGTTTTTCTCGACAAATACTCGGACGTGCTTTTCGAGGGAGACTGCATCTACTACAACTCGACCATTCCCCATCACGTCCACTCTGCCGAGGAGAAGGAGGCCCTGATCCTCGCCGTCATTTACCAGGGGAAAGTGGTGGAACAACACCGTTCCGACGACGTGCAATCCCCGCAGGCGTAGGATGCCTTCCGGGGTGGAGCGGGCGTTCCGATTCGCCTCGGAAACATGCCGGAGCCCGGCGGCGGCTGTCTCCCGGTGGAAATGGCTGTCGGGACGGAAAGCAGCGGGCTGCATCCCGATCTACGTCCCCGAGGAGGTTCTGCACGCCGCGGGGATGTTGCCGGTCACCATCTGGGGGAACGAGTTCCCGCCTTCGCCCCATGGGGGCGTCCCCCCCTACGTGTGTTCCGTCGCCGCAGGCGTCGTCTCCGCCATCCGGTCCGGCAAATGGGGGGCAATCGATGCCTGGATCTTTCCGTCTACCTGCGACACGTTCCAGAACGCCTTCGAGACGCTTTTCCCCCCGGAAGACCGACGTTCCCGGTTCCCTTTCGTCTTCCCGGCAACCGCGGACACCCACGGCGCGACGGAGTACATGCTCGACCGGGTGGAGGCGTTTCGCGAGTGGGCGGGGGAGGTCTCCGGAAGGGAGGTGTCGGAAGGCGCGCTGGAAAGGAGCATCCGGATGTACAACGAAAACCGCAGGGTCTTCGCGCTTCTCGAGGAAAGGATGATGGAATCCCCCGGATCCATCTCCGGAATGGAATTCCTGGTCCTGTCCAGGGCGGGAATGATCCTCCCCAAGGAGGGGCACACGGAAATCCTTCGGGCAGCGCTTTCCCGGCCGGGCGATGTGTCCAGGAACGTACGCGCGAAGATGTTTGTGACCGGAATCATGGCGACGCCATCGGTGATGGAGGCGATGGATGCGGCCGGCGCCGCGATCGTGGGGAACGATCTGGCGCTCGGACACCGGTACTATTCCGGATCGCCCGAGGAGGAGGGGGACATGCCGCTGTCCCTGGCCCGGAGGCACCTCCGGAGGGACCCGTGCTCCACCCTGCACGGCTCCGCCCGTCCGCGCATCGAAGAGGTCTTCCGGAGGGTCGCCGGCTCCGGAGCCGACAGGATCCTGCTGCTCCGGATGCGCCAGTGCGAACCGGAAGCCGGGGAGATCCCCGATATGGCCTCCGCATCCCGGGATCGCGGGATCCCGTTTCTCTGTCTGGACGTCGACCTGCACGCGGAAGAGAGAGCGTCCGCAAAGGTACGGATCGAAGCTTTCGTCGAGATGGGGGAGTAGGGGATGGCGAGACCGAAACGCCTCGAGGCCGCGACGGGGATGAAGGAACTGATGATGCGGCACTTCCGGGCAGGATGGCTGGCGCGGGAGGAAGGACGGAAAGTCGCCTTCGTCACGAGCGGGGCACCCGTGGAATTTCTCCACGCCATGGACGTTGTCCCCGTCTACCCCGAGAACCACGGTGCCGTCTGCGGGGTGGCGCGTGCAGGCGGACGCCTCTGCCAGGCCGCCGAGGAAAGGGGGTACTCCCGGGATCTTTGCTCCTACTGGAAAATCGACTGGGGAGCGAGGATACGGCCGGAGGAGAGCCCCGTCGGGGGGCTCCCGAGACCCGATCTTCTCCTGTGCGCAAACAACATCTGCCGGACCGTCGTCAAGTGGTACGAGGGGCTGTCCCGTTTCTACCGCGTTCCCCTTCTGGTCCTGGATCTGCCATTCCGGCACTCCGAGGAGGTACCCGCCGCACGGGAGTATGTCCGCGGACAGTTCCGGAACCTTCCCGGGGAACTTTCCCGCCTTACGGGAAGGAAGTGGAGCGAAGAACGCTTCAGGGAATCGGTGGGCCTGTCCCGGAAGGCATCCGCCCTCTGGCAGGAATGCCTCGATGCAAATGCGGCGCGTCCGGCGCCATTCACCGCCGTGGACCAGTTCCTCATGATGGGGCCGATCGTGACGATGCGGGGAACGCCGGAGGCGGTGGAATTCTACCGGGGGCTGCGGGACGAGATCCGGGATCGGGTCAGGGGAGGGGAAGGTGCCGTCGAGAGGGAAACAGTGCGCCTTCTGTGGGACAACCTTCCCGTGTGGCACCAGCTGAGATCGGTCTCCGATTTTCTCGCGGACCGGGGGACGGTCCTTGTCGGAGCGACCTACACCCACGCGTGGACGGAAAGGGCCCTGGAATCCCCCTCCATCACGGAGTCCGTGGCGGACGCGTATGCGCGCGTCTGGCTCAACATGGGTCTTTGCCATCGTGAGAAAGTGATCCGACGGATGGCAGCATTCCTTTCGGCGGACGGGGTGATCTTCCACGCAAACCGCAGCTGCAAACCGTACTCGTTCGGGCAGGGAGAGGTTGCGGCCCGCTTACATTCCGGAGGGGTACCGTGTATGTTGTTGGACGGGGACATGGCGGACGAGCGGGACTTCGCCGAGGGTGCCTGGCGGACCCGCCTCGAGGCATTCATCGAACAGATGGGAAGCAGAACCGATCCGGGGAGGGTGAAATGAGGAAATCGCTTACGGGTTCGACGTTGTTGTTGATCCTCGTCATGGCCGTCGGAATGCCTTCGGTATCCCCGGGGATCGACCAGAAGGAAATGGCGGAATCCCTCTGGATGGAACGGGAAAACCCCGAAAAGGCGGTCGAAGGGATCTCTGCGTACGAGAGTCTTCTGAGGGAAGGACCGGAAGATTACGAAGTCCTGCTTCGTCTGTCACGCCTGCATTACTGGGTTGGGCAGAACCTCGAGGAGAGCAACAAGGAGGAGGCGATCGCCCACTACGGAAAAGGAAGAGAATACGGCAGGAAGGCGTCCGAGATCGCCCCCGGGAAACCGGGTGGATATTTCTTCGAAGCGGCAAACCTTGCCCGGCAGAACAATCTCAAGGGGACGTTTTCCAATGTCCTGGGAATCAGCACCGTGCGCAAACTGAACGAGAAGACCGCCGGGATCGATCCCGACTATTTTTACCGCGGGACCGACCGGTTCTTCTGCGCCTTCTACACCAAGCTGCCCGGACTTCTGGGGGGGAGCACCTCGAAGGCGATCGAGTTCGGAAAACGCGCAGTGGCGGCCTATCCGAATTACGCCGGAAACCGGTTTTTTCTCGCCGAGGCGTATGTGAAGGACGGCAAGAACGACCTCGCCAGGAAGGAACTCGAGGCCGCTGCCGACCTTTCCGACGTCGAGTTCCCGGACGCCGTTCCGGAACAGCGGATGGAAAAGAAGCGGGCCGAAGCGCTGCTGAAACGGATCGGGAAATAGGGTTCGATTCCCGTATCCAAAAGCGGTTGGCGAACATCATAATAGCTGGAGAGAGCCTACAGGGTCCACAGGAACAACCGGGAAGTCATTCCGAAACCGGTCGCGATCCTGGTGGCGAGCGGATCGGTCATCCGATCGCACGGAAGACGGAGATTCTGGTGTACCAGGCCCGTCTCCGCGTCAAGAGGACGGCGCCCGAGAGGGAAGCGCAAAGGTGACCCGGCGAAGGAGGGAGCGATGAACGATGTCGTTATCACGGGTGCGGCGAGGACGGCCGCAGGGAGTTTTCTCGGCGCGCTTGCCGACATCCCGGCACCGAGGCTCGGCGCGGCCGCGATCGCGGAAGCGGTGTCACGCAGCGGAATACGGAAGGAGGAGGTGGGGCAGGTCATCATGGGAAACGTCCTGCCTGCCGGGGTCGGACAGGCACCTGCCCGGCAGGCGGGGATCTTCGCGGAGATCCCCGTTTCGGCGGGAGCGATGACCATCAACAAGATGTGCGGGTCAGGCCTCAAGGCCGTCATGCTCGCCGCCCAGGCGGTCGCCACGGGCGAGTTCGAGGTCGTGGTGGCCGGCGGGATGGAATCGATGAGCCAGGCCCCGTATCTTCTGAGGAAAGGGCGGACCGGGTACCGCCTCGGCAACGACACCATCTACGATCACATGATGATCGACGGGCTGATCGATGCGTACGACGGCATTCACATGGGAAACTGCGCCGAACGGCTTTCCCGGGAGCACCGCATCACCAGGGAGGACCAGGACGAATACGCGGCAAACTCCTACCGACGTGCGCTGGCGGCGATCCGTGGGGGAATGTTCGAAAAGGAAATCGTTGGGGTGAACATCCCCCAAAAGAAGGGCGATCCCGTCGCATTCCGCATCGACGAAGAACCGGGACGGGGAAACATCGAGAAGTTGTCCTCGCTCAAGCCCGTGTTCGAAAAGGGGGGGACGGTCACCGCGGGCAACGCCTCGACCATCAACGACGGGGCTGCCGCCGTCGTCGTGATGTCCAAGGAGGCCGCCGGGAAGCGCGGCATCAAACCGATGGCGAGGATCGCGGGGTTTACCACCGCATCCCTGGAGCCGGTCTGGTTCACGGTGGCGCCGATCGACGCGATGCGGAAGCTGTTTCATCAGACGGGGGTGGAGAAGGACCGGGTGGGGCTCTATGAGATCAACGAAGCCTTCTCGTCGGTCGCGATCGCGGCGATCCGGGCCCTCGAGCTCGACCCGGAACGGGTCAACATCCACGGAGGAGCCGTCGCCCTTGGACACCCGGTCGGCGCATCGGGAGCAAAGATCCTGACCACCCTTTTGTACGCCATGGAGGACCGAAAGGAGCGGTACGGGGTCGCGTCCCTCTGCATCGGCGGCGGGGAGGCGGTCGCAATGCTTCTCGAGCGGGTATAACCGGAAAAGGCCGACAGGGGGCATTCCCGGGCGAGGGGGAGGGCGGTAAATCTTTCACGGGGGGGACGAGATGGAAATCCGGACGATCGGCGTGGTCGGCGGGGGACAGATGGGCAGTGGAATCGCCCAGGTTTCCCTCATGAGCGGATTCAGGGTCGTGTTGAACGACATCTCCGACGAGATTCTCGGCAAATCGCGGGCAGTGATCGGGAAGGGGCTCGACATCCTCGTGCGGAAGGAGAAGATCACCGCCGGGGAGAGGACAAGGATGGCGGAAAACCTCCTGACGACCAGGAACCTTTCCGACTTTTCCTCCTGCGATTTCGTCGTGGAGGCTGCCACGGAACGGGAGGAGCTGAAGCTTTCCCTCTTCCGGGAGCTCGACGCATCCGTTCCCGCGGGGAACATTCTCGCCACGAACACATCCTCCCTGTCCATTACCAGGATCGCATCCGTGACGGCGCGTCCCGACAAGATCATCGGGATGCACTTCATGAACCCGGTACCCGTCATGAAGCTGATCGAAGTCGTCCGCGGACTGCAGACTTCCACGGAAACCTTTGACAGGACCATGGAGCTCGCCCGCAGTCTCGGAAAGGAGCCCGTGCCGGCCAACGACTTTCCCGGGTTCATCGCCAACCGGATCCTCTTGCCGATGATCAACGAAGCCGTCTACGCCCTGATGGAGGGGGTGGGGAAAGCCGAAGACATCGACGCGATCATGCGGATGGGTGCGAACCACCCGATGGGGCCGCTCGCCCTGGCCGACCTGATCGGACTGGACACCTGCCTGGAGATCCTGAAGGTGTTGCAGGAGGAACTGGGGGATCCGAAGTACCGTCCCTGCCCGCTCCTCCGGAAAACCGTAGAGGCCGGCCATCTCGGGAAGAAGACGGGCCGCGGCTTCTATGTCTACGACAGGACGTAAGGGGGAAGCGATGGCCTATGGGAATCTGATCCTCGACGTGTCCGAACGGATCGCCACCGTCACGATCAACCGGCCGAAGATGCTCAACGCCTTGAACTCCGCGACGATGCGGGAACTCGACGCCGTCCTCTCGGAGATTGCGGGACGGCCGGATGCCGGGGTCGTCCTCCTTACGGGGACCGGGGAGAAGGCGTTCGTCGCGGGGGCGGACGTCTCCGAGATGCGGGGGTTCACCCCGCTTCAAGTGCTGGAGTTTTCCCGGTTCGGGCACGGGGTCCTCGAGAAAATCGAGCGGCTCCCCCAGCCGGTGATCGGTGCGATCAACGGGTTCGCGCTGGGAGGCGGTTGCGAACTGGCGATGGCATGCGACATCCTGGTCGCGTCCGACAATGCGAAATTCGCCCAGCCGGAGGTCAACCTCGGCATCATCCCGGGATGGGGCGGAACCCAGCGCCTTTCCCGTCTCGTGGGGCGGAATATCGCGAAGGAGCTCGTCCTGACCGGGGAGATGATTTCGGCGCAGAGGGCGTTCGAGATCGGCCTGGTGAACCGGGTCGTGCCCCAGGCCGGCTTGATGGAAACCGCGCGGGAGATCGCCCGGAAGATCCTCGAAAAGGGGCCGGTCGCCCTGGGGATTGCCAAGTCGGTCATGAACCGCGGGATCGACCTCGACCTGGAGGCCGCCTGTGCGCTCGAGGCAAAGGCCTTTGCCGTCATGTTTTCCACCGAGGACTGCGCGGAGGGGATGACCGCTTTTCTCGAAAAGAGGAAGGCGGCGTTCCGGGGGAGATAGACACCGTGCAGGGCATCGATCGTTGACGGGGAGAGGAACAGATGGTCTTCGACCTGACCGAAGAACAGCGGATGATCCAGGACATGGCGCGCAGCTTCGCCCAGAAAGAGGTTCTGCCGAAGGCCGCGGAACTGGATGAAACCGGGCGTTTCCCGGAGGAACTCGTCCGGAAGATGGCCGACCTGGGTCTGATGGGCGTCGCCGTCCCCGAGGAATACGGGGGAGCGGGGATGGACAACATATGCTACGTGATTGCGATGGAGGAGATCGCGCGTGCGTGCGCGTCCACCTCCGTCATCCTGTCGGTCAACAATTCCCTTGCCTGTGACCCGATCCTCAAGTTCGGGAGCGAGGAGCAGAGACGAGGAACCCTCGTTCCCCTCGCATCCGGGAAACACCTGGGATGCTTCGGGCTCACGGAACCGGGCGCGGGATCCGACGCGGGATCCCAGAAGACGACGGCCATCCGGAATGGAAGCCGCTACATCGTCAACGGAACCAAGAACTTCATCACGAACGCACCCCACGCGGACACCTGCATCCTGTTCGCGATGACCGACAAGGAAAAGGGGCACAAGGGAATCACGGCCTTCATCCTGGACATGAAGGCCAAAGGGGTAACCGTAGGTAAAAACGAAAAAAAACTTGGCATATCTGCCTCGGCCACTGCGTCCATCATTCTTGAGGACGTCGAGATCCCGGAAGAGAACCGTCTCGCGAACGAAGGAGACGGGTTCAAAGTCGCCATGCATACCCTGGACGGGGGCAGGATCGGAATCGCGGCCCAGGCGATCGGGATCGCGCGGGCTTCGCTCGAGGGTGCCCTCGCATACGCAAAAGAACGAAAGCAGTTCGGGCAGCCCATCGCGAATTTCCAGGCGATCCAGTGGATGCTTGCCGACATGGCCACAGAGATCGACGCCTCGCGACTTCTCGCCTACCGCGCAGCCTGGCTGAAGGACCGGAATGCGCGGCATTCGAAGGAGTCGTCCATGGCGAAGCTGTACGCCTCCGAGACGGCGATGCGGGCGAGCGTCAAGGGAATCCAGATCCACGGAGGGTACGGGTACATCAAGGAGTACCCCGCGGAACGGCACTTCCGCGACGCAAAAATCACCGAGATCTACGAAGGAACGTCGGAGATCCAGCGCCTCGTGATCTCTGCGGCCCTGTTGAAGGACGGATGACGTGACGTTCCTGCTCAGCGAGGAACAGGCCCAGATCCGGGACATGGTCCGGTCCCTTGCCCGGAAGGAGTTCGCGCCGAATGCGGCGGAGATCGATGAACAGGGCCGCTACCCGGAAGAGAACATGAAGCTTCTGGCCGAACTCGGTCTTCTCGGCATGCTGATCCCGGCATCGCACGGGGGATCGGAAGCGGGCCCGGTCGCGTACAACCTCGCTCTCGCGGAGGTCGCGCGCGGATGCGCATCCACCGGCGTGGGGATGGCGGCAACCAACATGGTGGGGGAGACGATTGCCCGCTTCGGGACCGAGGAGCAAAAGCGCCGCTTCCTGCCCGCCCTTGCCTCCGGGACCGGGGGGGGTGCCTTTGCGCTCACCGAACCCGCTGCAGGATCCGACGCTTTCGGGATCGCCACCGTTGCCGTTCCGGACGGGGCCGACTACGTTCTGAACGGCGGCAAGGCCTTCATCACCAACGGCACCTGCGCAAGCGTGACCATCGTCATGGCCGTCACGCGGAAAGAGCCGGAAAAGCGGATCAGCGCCTTCCTCGTCGAGCCGCAGACGCGGGGATGGTTTTCCGGAAAGCCGGAGCGCAAGATGGGGCTCAAGGGGTCCAACACCGTTTCCCTCTCCTTCGACGACTGCCGGATCCCGAAGGGGAACCTTCTGGGAAAAGAAGGGGAGGGGTTCCGGATCGCCATGAACGCGCTGGACGGGGGCCGGGTCGGGATCGCGTCGCAGTCGGTCGGAATCGCCCGCGCCGCGCTCGATGCGGCGATCTCTTTCGCCCGAGAGAGGAAACAGTTCGGGCAGCCCCTATCGGAGTTCCAGGCAATCCAGTGGATGATGGCCGATTCCGCCACCGATCTGGACGCCGCGGAACTTCTCGCGCTTCGCGCCGCGTATCACCAGGAAACGGGGAGGCCCTTCACCCGGGAGGCATCGATCGCGAAGGTCTTCGCCACCGAAGCGGCGTACCGTGCCTGTCACCGGGCGGTCCAGATCCACGGCGGGTACGGGTACATCCGCGAGTATCCGGTCGAACGGCATCTCCGGGACGTCAAGGTCACGTCGATCTACGAGGGAACCTCCGAAATCCAGCGGGTCATCATCGCAAGGGACCTGCTGCGGGAGGGATGCCGATGAAAACGGGGGCCATCGGGAAGGGATACATCCAGGTGTACACCGGAAACGGCAAGGGGAAGACGACGGCTTCCCTGGGACTGGCCGTCCGGGCGGCCGGTCACGGTCTGCGGACCGTGATCATCCAGTTCATGAAGGGGTGGATCGATTACGGGGAACTCAAGGGGGTGAAAATGCTTTCCCCCTTCGTCGAGATCCACCAGGCGGGGAGGGACACCTTCGTGAACCGGGAGAAGCCGGACCCCGAGGACATCCGCCTCGCGCGGGAGGGATGGGAGCTCGCGAAAAAGACGATTCTCGACGGAAAGGCCGACATCGTCGTGCTCGATGAGGTCAATTGCGCCGTCGATTTCGGTTTGCTCCCCCTTCCGGAGGTCCTGGACATCCTGCGGAAAAAACCGGGGGGCATGGAGATCGTGCTGACCGGGCGTGGCGCACCGGAGGAGATCATCGCCGCCGCCGACCTGGTGACGGAAATGACGGAGGTCAAACATTACTACGGGAAGGGGATCGATGCCCGGGTGGGGATCGAACGGTGAGGGGGAACTAGGGAACCATGTACGACAGGAAGAAAACGAAAACGATACAGAAGCGCGGCAAGCAGTGGGAACGGGACCTCCTGGTCCCCCTCCTTTCCCGTTCGCCCGGGAGACGGCGTCGTTTTTCCACGGTCTCCGACGAGGAGATCTCCCTCCTGTACACGCCGGAAGATCTCGAAGGGTTCGATTTTCTGAAGAAGGTGGGGTTCCCAGGGACCTATCCGTACACCCGTGGCGTCCACCCCACGATGTACCGGGGGCGCCTCTGGACCATGCGACAGTTCTCCGGGTTCGGATCGGCGGAGGACACGAATGCCCGGTTCCATTACCTGCTCAGCCAGGGGCAGACCGGCCTTTCGGTGGCATTCCACTTCCCGACGCTCATGGGGTATGACTCGGACCACCCGACTGCGCAGGGGGAAGTGGGGATGTGCGGAGTAGCCGTCGATTCCCTGCGGGACATGGAGATCCTCTTTCGGGGAATCCCGCTGGACCAGATCACCACATCCATGACCATCAACGCCCCCGCGGCGATCCTGTTGGGGATGTACATCGCCGTTGCCGAACAGCAGGGTGTCTCTCCCCGCAAGATCGGGGGAACGATCCAGAACGACATCCTGAAGGAATACATTGCCCAGCATTCCTGGATATTCCCTCCCGACCCCTCCATGCGGATCATCACCGACATCCTGGCCTACTGCTCGGACCACGTGCCGAAGTGGAACACCATCAGCATCAGCGGGTACCACATCCGGGAGGCGGGCTCGACGGCGGTCCAGGAGCTCGCGTTCACCATCGCCGACGGCATCGCCTACGTCCAGGCGGGCATCGATGCGGGCATCCCGGTGGACACGTTCGCCCCGCGTCTCTCCTTCTTTTTCAACGCACATATGGACTTTTTCGAGGAGATCGCCAAGTACCGGGCCGCGCGCAGGATGTGGGCGGGCATCATGAAGGACCGGTTTAGGGCGAAGGACGAAAGTTCCTGGAAGATGCGCTTCCACACCCAGACGGCTGGGGTCACCCTGACCGCCCAGCAGCCGGTCAACAACGTGGTCCGGGTTGCCCTCCAGGCGCTGATGGCGGTCCTCGGGGGCACGCAGTCCCTCCACACGAACTCCATGGACGAGACACTCGCCCTTCCCACCGAGCAGGCCGTGACCATCGCCCTGCGCACGCAGCAGATCATCGCCGAGGAATCCGGGGTGGCGAACTCCATCGATCCGCTCGGCGGCTCCTTCCTCCTCGAAACGCTGACGAACGAGATGGAAGAGAAGGCTTCGGTCTACATCCGGAAAATCGACGAGATGGGGGGGATGGTCGAGGCCGTCAAGCGCGGGTACCCGCAAAAGGAGATCATCGATGCCTCGTATCACTACCAGCGGCTCATCGAGAAGGGGGAGAAGAAGGTCGTGGGGGTCAACTGCTACCAGGGCGACGAGGAACTCCCGATCCCGCTGCTGAAGATCGACAAGGAGGTCGAGCGGAAGCAGATCGCTCGCACCCGGGAAGTGCGCAGGAAGCGGCACGCGAGACGGGTGGCCTCCCGCATCGACGCGCTGAAGGACGCTTCCCTCTCGAACACGAATCTGATGCCCGTCATCCTCGACGCCGTGAGGGAATACGTCACCCTCGGCGAAATCTGCGACGCCTTCCGCGAGACGATGGGTACGTATACCGACCCGGCAATGTATTAATCCGCCACAGGGGGGCCAGGACATGGCGAGCGCGCTGTCAAAAAAGAAGGGGGAGGCAAAACCCGGGAAGGGGGGCCGGAAAGTCCGGGTCCTGGTGGGGAAACCGGGGCTCGACGGGCACGATCGGGGAGCCAAGATCATCGCACGCGCACTTCGGGATGCCGGATTCGAGGTCATCTACACGGGGCTCCACCAGACGCCGGAGATGATCGTGAACGCCGCGGTGCAGGAAGACGTGGACGCGATCGGCCTGTCGATCCTTTCGGGGGCGCACAATCATCTCTTTCCGAAGGTCGTGGAGCTTCTCCGGAAGAAGAAGATGGGAAATGTCGTGGTATTCGGGGGAGGCATCATCCCGGATGGCGACATCTCCGGGCTCCGGAAGAAGGGGGTTGACCGGATCTTCACCCCGGGCACGACCCTGTCGGAAATCGTCGATTACGTCAACAAACGCGTCCGGCCCAGGGCGTAACCGGAAGGCTGCCCGGGCGAGGCGACTCCAGGGCGGGGGGAAGACGTGAGACCGGTCTACATGGTGTCGGGAGGAGTCAGCAAGTTCGTCAAGGCGCGGCCGGACGCGACGTTCCAGAAGATGGTCAAGGAGGCGTTCGATTACGCCCTCGGAGATGTCCCCCGGCTGAAGACCGACAGGATTGACGGCTCGGTGGGGTCGTACTTCTCGGACCACTTCACGCGCCAGCTCATGGCGGGGATCATGGCGACGGACTACCTCGGCCTTTGTCCGAAGCCGAACAAGAGGGTCGAGGGCGGCGGCGCCACGGGAGGCCTGTGCTTCCAGACCGCCTGGGAATCCGTGGCGTCGGGACGGATGAACTGCTGCGTGGCATTCGGGTTCGAGACGATGTCCCGCGTCCAGACGTGGAAGGGAAACGAGTTCATCGCCCTGGCCTCCGACGTGAACTTCGACTATCCCGTCGGGGGGTTCTATTCCGGATACTACGCGATGATGGTGAACCGGCACATCCACGAGTTCGGAACGACGTTGGAACAGATGGCGATGGTGTCGGTCAAGAACCACGGGAACGCCTGCTTCAACCCTTACGCGCAGAAACGGAAACGGATCACAATCCAGGACGTGCGCAACGCCGAGATGGTGGCCTACCCCCTGACCCTTCTCGACATCTGCGTCATGTCGGACGGCGCGGCGGTCTGCATCCTCGCGGACGAGGAAACGGCCTTCCAGCTGACCGACAAGCCCGTCAGGATCACCGGGGTCGGAACAGGCACCGATATGATGCGGATGGCCGACCGTCCCCGGGGAAAGGTGATCCTCGCACCGAACGAGAAGGAAAGCGACTACCGGAATCTGACATATCCCGGCGTCCACTCCTTTCGGGCGGGACGATCCGCCGCCCTCCAGGCCTACCGGATGGGAGGGATCAAGGACCCGCTCCGGGAAATCGACTTCGTCGAGCTGCACGACGCCTACACGTCGTCGGAGATCCAGACCTACGAGGATCTCGCCCTCTGCCGGTACGGCGAGGGGGGAAGGTTCATCGAGGAGGGGCACCCCTTCCTGCCCCGGATCGACTACGGGATGAAGCTGAAGAAGAAGGGAACGATTCCGGTCAATCCCTCGGGGGGACTGATCGCCTGCGGTCACCCAGTCGGCGCCACCGGTCTGATGCAGGCGGTGTTCGCCTTCTGGCAGATCCAGGGAACCATAAGGAGGCATTTCGGGTCGGGGGAACTGCAACTGCAGAAGGCGGAACGCGGACTCATCCACAGTCACGCCGGCACGGGCACCTACGTCACCGTGTCGATTTTGGAACGGGGGTGGTAAACCGTGTCGAAGAAGAGGGCCCGTTTGGCCAAACCGACCGCGCAGCACCGGGATGCCAGACTCGAGGAGGTGATGACGGGGACCACGGTATTCAACGTCCCCTTCCCGGCGGATCTTTCCACGCTGAAGGGGATGTCCCCCCTCGTGATCCGGTTCCCCTATTCCGTCGAGTATGTGCACTCCTACGGGCAGGACTCCCCGTTTTTCGCCGGTCTTGCAAACCGGAAGCTCCTCGGAACCCGTTGCGCCCCTTGCCGATACACGTACGCAACCCCGAGGCTTCATTGCCCCGCCTGCGGGCGGGAGACGGACTGGACGGAGCTACCCCAGGAGGGGCGCGTCCACACGTTCACGACATGCTACTACGGCAGCGAGGAGTTTCTGAAGGAGACCCCCTTCCATCTGATCCTCGTCGAGTTCGACGGGGTGGACACATTGCTTCTTGCCCGGCTGATCGGCGTGGCCGGTCCCGAAGAGATCCGGATCGACATGAAGGTCAGGGCGAAGTTCCGGAGGAACTCCCAGCTCAAGACGACGGACGTCTACTTCGTCCCAACGTAAGGGGAGGAATGCACGGTGAATTTCGAGCTTTCCCCCGAGCATGTCGCCCTGCAGGACACGGTGCGCTCCTTCGTCGAGAAAGAGGTGCGCCCGCATGCCAGGGGATGGGACGAAACAGCGACGTTCCCCGCGGAGACGGTTGCGAAGCTGGGCGAGCTGGGGCTCATGGGCGTCCTCGTTCCCGAGGAGTACGGTGGCTCCGGGATGGACACGATCAGCTACGCCATCGCGGTGGAGGAGATCGGAAAGGGAGACGGATCGCTCGGCTTGACTGTTGCCTCCCACAATTCGCTGTGCGTGGCCCACATCCTTGCGTTCGGTTCCGAGGCGATGCGGAGGAAATATCTGCCGGAACTCGCCTCGGGGAGGATCCTCGGCGCATGGGCCCTCACCGAGCCCGGGTCGGGGTCCGACTCGCTCAGCATGAGAACGCGTGCAGAGTGGAGGAAAGACCGGTGGGTCCTCAACGGCACCAAGATGTTCATCACGCAGGGAAGCATTGCCGGGGTGTATGTCATCCTCGCCGTGACCGACAAGGAAAAAGGCCGGGACGGCGTGACCGCCTTCCTGGTCGAAGCCGGAACGCCCGGCCTTTCCGCGGGGAAGAACCTCCACAAGCTCGGGATGCGCTCTTCCGACACGGCCGAGCTGGTCTTCGAGGATCTCGAGGTCAAACCCGGGAGCGTGGTCGGAGAGGTCAACGCCGGGTTCCGCGACACGATGCGGCACCTCGCGGGCGGGCGAATCTCCATTGCCGCCCTTGCGGTCGGCATCGGGCGAGGAGCCATGGAGGAAGCCATCGCCTACGTGAAGGAAAGGAACCAATTCGGGCGGCCGGTTTCGTCGTTCCAGGCGATCCAGTGGATGATTGCGGACGCGGGAACAGAACTCGACGCAGCCTCGCTGCTGACCTTGCGCGCCGCCTACCGGAAAGACGCGGGGCTGCCCTACGTCCAGGAGGCGGCGATCGCGAAGCTCTTTGCATCCGAGGCCGCCATGCGCTCCACGATCAAGGCGGTCCAGATGTTCGGCGGATACGGGTATACCTGCGAATATCCCGTGGAGAGGTACATGCGGGACGCGAAACTTTGTGAAATCGGCGAGGGAACATCGGAGGTGCAGCGCATGATCATCGCACGCCGCCTGATCCGGGGGCACTGACCGTCATGGCGGTCTCGGCGAAAGAGGTCCTCTCCGGCGATATCCAGGCCGCCGCCCGGCTCATGCGGGACCTGGACGACGAGATCCCCTCCGCGCACAGGACGCTCAAGATCCTGTACCGCCATACCGGCAGGGCGTTCATCCTGGGGGTCACGGGAGCTCCGGGGGCAGGGAAGTCCACCCTCGTGGACTGTCTCACCGGGCATCTCCGGCGGGAAGGAAAAAGCGTCGGGATCGTCGCCATCGACCCTACCAGCCCGTTCTCGGGAGGGGCGATCCTCGGGGACCGTATCCGCATGCAGAAGCACACGCTCGACGACGGCGTGTTCATCAAGAGCCTGGCCACCCGGGGACACCTTGGCGGCCTTTCCAAGTCCACCATCGACATCGTCAACGTGATGGATGCCATGGGGAAAGACGTCGTCATCATCGAGACCGTGGGGGTGGGGCAGGACGAGGTGGAAATCGTCAAGGTGGCCCATACGAACCTCGTCCTTGTGGTGCCAGGCATGGGAGACGACATCCAGGCCCTGAAGGCGGGGATCCTCGAGATCGCCGACATCTTCGTGGTAAACAAGGCCGACCGGGAAGGGGCCGACAGGACGAGGCAGGAGCTCGAGACGATGGTGTCGATGAACACCTACCGGGAAGGGGAGTGGGAACCCCCGGTCATGGCCGCCGTCGCCCAGACGGGCGCGGGAGTTCCCGAGCTCCTCTCCGAGGTCGAAAAGCACTGGACGTTCATCTCCCGCGAGGAGAATCTGCTGCGGTACCGCAGAGAGAAGGCGAGAGTCGAACTCCTGGAGATCCTCAAGAAAAAGCTCATCGACAAAGCCGTGGACGACCTGTCCCGGAACAAGGTACTCGATCACCTTCTCGGGGACATCGTCAACAAGACCCGCGACCCGTACTCCATCGCGGAACAGGTCGTGGATCACCGGTTCGACTTTCCCCTCGGAGCAGAACCGGGAAAAGGGAAAGGAAGGCGGAGAGGGCGGGCATGAAAATCCGGAGAGAGGGAGACATCGAGTACCGGTTCGAGCACCCGGACGATTTCCGGAGCTTCGTGCGAGAGCAGAAAAGCCGGAAAGCGGAGCCGAAACTGTGTTCGGCGAAAGAGGCCGTATCGACCTTTGTCGCAGACGGTGATTATATCGTCTACGATTTTTCCAGCCTGACGAGAGGACCGCAGTCCCTCATCCGGGAGGTCATCCGCCAGCGCAGGAAGGACCTCTGGATCGGAGCGGAGTTCACCCTCCACGAATCCGCGCTTCTGACGGGCGCGGGGTGCGCAACGCGGATCGACGTCGGCTTTCTGGGGTACGGCGGCTACATCGGACAGGCGGTCTGCGAAGGACGGGTCCGGGTGTACGAGTGGACCAACGGCGGCCTTGCCCTTCGCCTCCTCGCAGGCGCCCGGGGAGTCCCCTTTCTGCCGACCCGCGACCTCCTCGGCTCGGACCACATGTCCGCTTCCGCGGCGAAAGTGATCGAGGATCCCTACACGGGCCTTCCCGTGGCCGTCGTGCCCTCCCTTCACCCGGATGTGGCGTTTCTCCACGTCCACCAGGCGGACGTCTACGGCGACGCACGCATCTTCGGAACGAACCTGTTCGCCCTCGAGGCCGCGATGGCTTCCCACCGGGTCATCATTTCGGCGGAGGAGATCGTCGATCCCGAAGAGTTCCGAAAGGACCCGATGAGGACCACCATCCCGTATTTCCTCGTCGACGCGGTGGTTCACGCTCCCTTTGGCGCCTACCCCGGGGCGATGCCGGCAAGGTACGAACTCGACCTCCCGCACGTCGATACCCTGAACGGGATCCGGAACGAAGAGCAGATGCAGACGTACCTCCACGATAACGTCTACAGCGTGGCGGATCACGAGGAGTTCCTGGACAAAAGGGTAGGGGCGAGGAAAATGAGCGAACTCCGGCGGAAGGCGTCAATCGTCGAAGGGTACCGGTAGCCGGAAGGACCGTCGGAGGGAGGAGCCATGGCGCGCACCGTCGAGTTCACGGACACGGAGTTCATGATCGCCCAGGGGGCGCGGTTGCTCCAGGATGGCAAGACCTTCTTCGTCGGGTGGGGAATCCCGCAGATTGTGGCCATCCTGGGGCAGAGGCTTTATGTCCCCGACGTCATCCAGCTCTTCGAGTTCGGTGCGATCGGACCGCAATCCGTCCTTCCGTTCGTCCGGGGAACGATGGGAGGACCGCAGAACACCTATCGCTCGATCCAGTGGCTGAACATGAACTGGGCATTCGCCTATTCCGCCTCCGGGTACATGGACTACGGAATGCTCGGAGCGCTCCAGGTCGACCCGTACGGAAACATCAATTCCACCTTCCTCGGCGGGACGTACCGCAATCCCGGTCGACGGTTCGCGGGAAGCGGCGGGGGGAACCAGGTGGCGTCCCATTGCTGGAAAACCATCATCGTGATCAGGCACGAGGGGCGGCGGTTCGTCCCCAAGGTCGATTTTCTCACTTCCCCCGGCTACTTGACTGGCCCGGGCGCCCGGGAGAAGGCAGGGCTTCCCGCCGGTACCGGACCGTACCGCGTCGTGACCTCCAAGGCGCTCTTCGGGTTCGACGGCGAGACAAAACGGATCACGCTCCTTGCCGTCCTTCGGGGACTCGACCCGGACGACGTCGTGAAGGATATGGGATTCCGTCCCCTCATATCGAAAGATATCGGGGAGATACCCCCGCCCACCCCCGAGGAGCTTCGCCTTCTCCGGGAGGAGATCGATCCTTCCCGTTTCCTCATCGGGGGGGAATGGATGTCGGCTTCCGCGTGACCTGGGCACCGACTTTCCTCCCTGTACGCCACGGATTGAACACCCTGTGCCCGGTGCTATAATGAACGACCATGATTCGGCATGTGTACATCGAGACATTCGGGTGCCAGATGAACGAGGTGGACTCGGCGCGGATACTGGCGCTCCTCGGAAACATGGATTACCGTCCCGCGGAGTCCCTATCCGATGCCGACCTCGTGCTCCTGAACACCTGCAGCATACGGGAGAAGGCGGACCAGAAGATCTACAGCGCCCTCGGCCGGCTTCGGGGGTGGAAGCGCGGGCGGGAAGGGCGTATCGTGGCCGTGGGAGGATGCCTTGCCCAGCAGAAGGGGTCTGCCTTGCGGGAGAGAGCGCCCCACGTCGACATTGTGTTCGGCACGCACAGCATCTCCCGCCTTCCCGAGCTCGTGCGGATTGCGGAAGGGGAGGGTGCTGCGGTTTCCACGGACCTTTCCGATGACACGAGTCACTGGGACGTGCTCCCTTACCTGGCGGATGGGGCGTCGAGCGCCATGGTAACCATCATGCAGGGTTGCGATAATTATTGCGCCTATTGCATCGTACCGTACGTGCGGGGCCGCGAAATCAGCCGGCCATCCGCGGAGGTTCTGGACGAGGTGCGCGAACTGGCGGCGCGGGGCGTCTGTGAGGTGGTCCTCCTGGGGCAGAACGTGAATTCCTACGGGAAAAAAGAGGGGGGGATCCCTTTCCCCGCTCTCCTCAAAAAAATATCCCGCATCCCGGGAATCCGGAGGATCCGGTTCATCACCTCGCACCCGAGGGATCTTGACCGGGAAACGATCGATCTTTTCTCCGAGATCGATTCCCTGTGCCCCCACATCCACCTGCCGATCCAGTCCGGATCCGACGGCATCCTGTCGTCCATGGAACGCGGGTACACCCGATCGGAATATCTGAGGAAAGTCGAGGTTCTCCGGAAGGCGAGGCCGGGGATCGCATTTTCTTCGGATTTCATCGTCGGCTTTCCGGGAGAGACGGAGTCCGACTTCCAGGACACGCTTGCCGTCATGGAAGAAGTCCGTTTCGATTCCTCGTTCTCCTTCCGGTTCTCCCCTCGTCCGGGGACCCGGGCGGCCGGGATGGCCGGCGCCGTGGAACGGGAGGAGGCAGGCAGGCGGCTGGTTCGTCTCCAGGCCCTCCAGGACCGCCACACGCGAGAACGCCTCGAGGCCTGCATCGGGAAGGAGATGGAGGTGCTGGTCGAGGGAATCAGCGCGAAGGACCCCACTCGTCTGTGCGGCCGTACTCCCTGCCACAAGACTGTCAACTTTTCCCCGGTCACGGCAAAGCAAGGGACCATGCACCGTGTCCGAATTCGGTCCGCCGGACACCATTCCCTTTCCGGCGAGGAAGGAGGACCGTGTGGTTAAGGAAATGCAAGTGATCGGGATTACGATCGATCCGGTAACGCAGTCCCCCATCGTCATCCTGCGGGACAAGGAAAACCTCAACACCCTTCCGATCTGGATCGGGATGCTGGAGGCGAACGCGATCGCCGCGGGACTGGAACACCTGAAGCTGCCACGTCCGATGACCCACGACCTTTTCAAGAATCTCCTCGACCAGATCGGGGTGAAGCTCCTGCGTGTGGAAGTCACCGACATCCGGGATAACACCTATTTCGCGGCCCTTCACATGGAGGTAGGTGGAAATTCCGTCGTCATCGATTCCCGGCCCAGCGACGCGATCGCCATCGCCATCCGGATGGAGGTCCCGATCATGGTCAGGGATGCTGTGATCGAGAAAGCGCTGAGGGTCGACGCAACATCCTCCTCCGGTGCCGAGAAAGACAAGTGGACGGAGCTTCTCGAGAAGATGGATCCGGAAGATTTCAGCAAGTACAAGATGTGAGATCCCGGCACCCGGCCGGGTTCCCCTTCGGCGTGTCCGGCCGGGGACCGGTGCCGACGGAAAGACTACCGTGAGGGAAAAGGGATGGCAGCGAAGATCAAATACACGCGCAAAGACCTGAAAGGTCCGGACGAGTTCATCTCCACCCTCGGCAGGGCGACGTTGTGGATGAAGGAAAACCGCTCCACGCTTCTAGGCGTCCTTGCGGTGGTCGTCCTCGGCTTGGGTGCGATCTTCGGGACGCGTGCCTATTACCGGTGGCAGGAGACGAAAGCGGCCCGTGAACTCTGGCCCCAGCTGACCCGGGCGCGCGAGCTCCTCCAGACTCCGTCGGTCGCCGGCAAGGAGGACCTCCTGCGCCTCGAGCAGTTCCTTGGCACCTACGTAACCCTGCATCCGGGCACCAGGGGGGAAGTGTTCGCAAAGTACTACCTCGGAAGCATCGCCTACGTGCGCGGGGACTACGACCGGAGCGCGGCGCAATTCCGCTCGGCGATCGAGAACAGGCAGAAACCGGGGAGCACCATGGATTTCCTTCTCCGCGAAGGGCTGGCGCAGGCCCTCGAGGCGAAGGGAGACGCCGAAAGCGCCCAGAAAGCCTACGGAGAGGCTGCTGCATTCGCAAACGGGGAACTGCGTAGCCAGGTCTGGATGGGTCAGGCAAGAATGTTGGCGATCCAGGGACGAAAGGAGGAGGCGGCGGCCGTGTTCCGCAAGATCCTCGCCGAGAATCCCAACACACCCCTGAAGGATCTCATCGAAATCAAACTTTCGCACACGGGATAGGATGAAGAGGGGAAACGCCGGATGAAGCTTTTTCTCTGCTTCCTCTGGCATATGCACCAGCCTTATTACAAGGACCCGGAAACGGGGACCTACATCCTTCCCTGGGTCCGCCTCCACGCCATCAAGGACTACGCGGCGCTTCCGCGCCTCTTTCGGGAATTTCCGGGGGTCCGGCATACATTCAATCTGGTCCCGTCGCTCCTGATCCAGATCCAGGACTACGTGGAACATGGCGCGGAGGACACATTCCTCACGATTTCCCGGAAAAACTCCCTCGACCTCTCGAAAGAGGAGGAGGAGTTCCTTCTCCGCAACTTCTTTTCTGCGCATCCCCCCACCATGATTCTGCCCCAGCGACGATACGCGGAACTGTACCGGAAAAGGGAAAAGGCGATGGGGGCGACGGGAAAACCGGGCGTGCCGGGCGGATTCGGGGCTTCGGACTACACGGACCTCGTGACGCTGTTCAACCTGACCTGGTTTCACCCCCTTCACCGCGAAGAAAACGCGGAACTCGACCGACTGTGGCGGAAGGGAGGCGGTTACACCGAGCGCGAGAAGGGGTATGTCCTGGACAGGCAGATCGACATCATGGCGACGGTCATCCCGGAATACAGGAAAGTGGAAGAGGTCGACGGAGGGGAAATTACCTCAACGCCCATGTATCATCCCATCCTTCCCCTCCTGATCGACAACCGGGCTGCTCAGGACGCTCTGCCCGGTGCTCCCCTGCCGAGAATCCCCTTTTCCTATCCGGGCGACGCAATGGAGCAGATTTCCCGGGGGAGGGAAGTGTTCCAATCCTGTTTCGGCAAGGCTCCGGACGGCTTGTGGCCTTCCGAGGGATCGATCAGCCCTGCATCCCTCGAAATCGCCGTCCGTGCCGGTTTCCGGTGGACAGCAACCGACGAGATTCTCCTCTCGAAGGCGCTGGGGAAGTACGTCCAGCGGGATTCCGGTGGCGTTCCGCAGGATCCTTCCTGGTTGTATCAGCCATACGTCGCCTCCACCCCCGCGGGGTCGATCCGGATATTCTTCCGGGACCACCACCTCTCCGACCTGATCGGGTTCGAATATTCCCGCTGGGCCGCTTCCGACGCCGCATCTGATTTCGTAAAAATGATCGGCAACATTTATAATAAATTATCCCAAATCCCTTCCCACCTTCGCAAAGAGTCCTATATCGTTCCGATTATTCTGGATGGTGAGAATGCCTGGGAGTATTACCACGATTCGGGGCAGGAATTTCTGAAAACCCTGATGGGGCGCCTTGCATCGATGGGGCCAGACATATCATGTACTACATTCAGCGAGTATCTTAATGGTTCCAATTCGGAAGAGCATTTGCCTTCGATTCCAACCGGATCCTGGATCGACGGAACGTTCAACATATGGATAGGGCACAGGGAGGACCATGCGGCGTGGGAACTGCTTGCCCGCGCCAGATCCCTCTGGAAACTGCGCTCCGACCAGAGGATCCATGCCGGACTCGAGCTATCGAAGAACATGCTCGATGCTTTCGACCACCTGCTCGCCGCTGAGGGATCCGACTGGTGCTGGTGGTACGGGGACGAACATACCACTCCCCATGCCCCGGAGTTCGACCGGCTGTTCCGGAGCCACGTGAAGGCGGCCTACCGTGAACTCGGCGAATCTCCGCCCGATTCGATCGACATCCCCATCGTCCGAGCGGACCGGATGCCCGCGGGCAGAAACCACCTCGAAAGCCCCCGAACATACATCCGGCCGAAAATAGACGGGAAACTCACTTCGTATTACGAATGGAGCTCCGCAACCCGGTATTTTCCCCGTCCGGAATACGGAACGATGCACAGGGTTGCATCCGGGGTCCTCGAATGTCTGTACTTCGGGTTCGACGAGTCCAATATCTATCTGCGCCTGGATTTCCACGGTTCCGTTTTCGACCCGCCGGAACCGTTCGAGGCGGAAATCTTCTTCCCGAAAAAGAACCGGAAGATCAGCATGGTCCTTTTCCCTGCCGAACCTTCCGTTCGCGCTTCGATCGGGAACATCGGGGAGATTCTTCTTCCTGATCATCCCACCACCATTCCCGACGCGTTCAAGGCCGGATTTCACAAGGTTCTGGAATTGGGCGTGCCGTTCCAGGAACTCGGATGCGAAGGGGAAGAGGAGATCGATCTCTTCCTGACGATCGTGAAGCCGGGCGAGGTCGGGGAGCGGTGGCCCATGTATGGAACGTTTCTCGCAGACCTACCAGGCGCCCACTACGAGGAGAGGATGTGGGAGGTATGACTCAAGGCTTTATTGTCCTTGACTTGATTGCTGAATTCAATGAATGATGGAACGGGCAGGAAACACGCAAAGGAGATGATTACCCAAAATTGTCAGTAAATTCCTTTTGCGTCACAGGAAGCCAGATTGCAAAATTAGATATTACTTTGATTTTATTGTGTTTTTTATCATTTTATCCATGGTTACCTTTTTGGAATACTAATTGCAAATATTAATCATAGGGTAATATTCTGTTCGGAAGGGGAAAACGAATGAAACGAATACAGCTGATGGGGTTTTTTATCATTTTTGCTTCTTTTTCATTAATATTCTTCCCATTTCGATCGCTTGCAGGAGATTATTACGTTTCCTTTAAACCAGGTATTTATCTTCCACAGTACAACCACGGATTTTTGAAGGATGAACAATTTGATGAAGGTCCAGCTCTCGAAGCTGTCTTTGGAAAATACGTCAACAACAATTTAGCAGGCGAATTGGGAATAGGATATTTTCAAACAAAGGGTGAGCTTGCTTCCTCTAGTACGGAAATGAAAGAGCAGGTTTTTGACATTTTTTATACCTTGAAAGGTGTGATTCCCATCGGACCTGTCGAACTGTATGGTGGCGGCGGATTCGGCGTGTACATTTCCAAAGCGTCTTTTTACCCCGATCATGATGTAAACACGAATTTCGGACTTCACGCATTGGCAGGCGGAATATTCAACATTAACGAGAAGTTATTTCTTGGTTTGGAAGGTAAATATTTGTGGTCAAGCGCTTCATTCACGAACGGTTCCATTACAGTGGACACACAACTGGACGGCATATTCGTCAATGCAGTTGTAGGGGTGAAATTCTAGGAAACACAATATCCACATCCTTTTCCTACGAAATCCCCTCACAGCTTTTTTTCCAAAAAGCGAAACGATGCCCCCCATTGCCTTCATCGTAATCCTATTGATCCGGTGCGGGTGAATTCTTCGTGAAAAGGGAGGTATCCGATGGGTCGCAAATATATCGATTGCAGGGATTATCCGGGGGATGTGAAGTGCACGGTCGCAATTTCTGCCGATAACGAAAAAGAACTGCTCGAGGCTGTCGTTCAGCACGGGACCAAGGTGCACGGTTACGCGGACACTCCAGAATTTCGCGAAACCATCCGTAAAGGGATGAAGGAAGGGAATACATCTTCCTGATCGTGGGTGATCAACCTCGTATTCACTGGACAACTTCAGGGGAAGGGGGGATACGCCCGCACCGGGCACCACCCCAACAACGTCTGGTAATCTATATTATGTCAAATTGACGGGAAAGACGCTGCAGTTTACTCCTTCCGGGAGACAACGAACTTCCACCCCATGAACAGAGGTCTCACCTTCTGGGCCAGTTTGTCGCAAAGATCCCGGATCATGGGAATTCTCTCGATGTACGGCGCCTTCGGAAAGATCCCGGCCGATTGTGCGGGGATGCTCAGGAAATCGAAAAGATATTCATCCGTTATCTCGAACCGGTAGTCGAATTGCGAGGTTTTGAATCCCTTCTTCGCCGCCAGGTATTTCATCAGATCGTTATAGGTAACTGTGCCGAACTGGTAATTCAATCCGGGGAAAACACGGGAAATGGCATCCTTCCCTTTCCTGTTGAAAAGCCCGTCGTAATAACTGATTGCGAGAACCCCGCCGGGCAGGATCAGTTGGGACGCCTGGTCAATCGACTCCCGGAAATTGGGGAGAAGAAAGATCGATGCCGTGTAGAATACGGCGTCGAACGCCTCGTTGAAATATTGGGATAGTCGTTCCGCGTCCCCCCGGACAAAATAGATCCCCGGGGTCCCTTTCATCCGTTCACGCGCCTGGATGAGCATCGCCTCCGAGATATCGATGGCGTAGATGACCGGCTTCTTCTTCAGGGATTTGTGGATGCAAAGGGTTGAGATCCCGGTTCCGCACCCCACGTCCAGGACCCTTTTCGGCTGGAACGGTGCGTTCAATTCGCACAGTTTTTCCGTAAGTGTCCCAAAAAGATGATGTTTATTCTCGAACATTTCATAGATAGCAACGCTCTGGTCGAAATTCCGCTCTACGGCCAGCTTGAACCTTTTGTTTCTATCGTTTTTCTTTGCCATCCGTTTGTTAAACCTTTTTCAAGGGATCGAACAGTTTCTGGAACTCCTCCATGGCGTACCGGTCGGTCATTCCCGCGATGTAGTCACAGACCACCCTCTTGGTGCCGTCATTTCGCAAACGGGCGAAGATATGGGGTGGGAGCTGATCGGGGCGGTCGCAATAGGATTGAAAGAGATCCCCTATCACCCGGCGCGCCTTCTGTTCCATGCGGACCACCCGGTAGTGCCCGTACATTTCCTTCAGCAGATATGCCTTCAACTCCTTGTTCTTTTCCCGCATCTCGTGATCGAAAGCGATGCACTTCACGCGCGTGGTTCGTCCCTCGTCCGGAGTTCCGACACCATGTTTCTTCAAGAGAGCGTCGGAGGAGCGGATCAGGTTCCTTGTAAGAGATGAAATCATGTAAGATATCGATCTGGATTTCAGAATATCTTCATCTATTGCATGATATTCATTCTTCACAACCGAGATTGCCTCTTTCCAAAGGCCGACATCCTCAAGTCCCGTCACAGAAAGCATCCCCGACCGGATACCGTCGTCGACGTCATGACTGCTGTAGGCGATCTCGTCGGCGATATCCGCCACCTGGGCCTCCAGTGTCGGGTACCCGGGAAGCTGGAATTCCGGAACCGGAGGCGGCTTGTCATACTGGGAACTATGCTTGCAAATCCCCTCGCGAACCTCGAAGGACAGATTCAGCCCCCCGAAGGCGGGATACCGTTTCTCGAGAACATCCACGACCCTCAGGCTCTGGAGGTTATGTTCGAAGCCACCCTCCCCTTCCATCAGCTGGTCCATCATGCGCTCCCCGGCGTGCCCGAACGGGGTGTGCCCAAGGTCGTGGGCCAACACGATGGCTTCCGTCAAGTCCTCATTCAGGCGGAGGGCGCGGGAGATCGAACGCGCGATCTGGGATACCTCGATGGTATGGGTGAGCCGGGTCCGGTAATGGTCCCCCTCGTGGTTAACGAAAACCTGTGTCTTGTATTCCAGACGCCGGAACGCAGCGGAGTGGATGACCCTGTCCCGATCCCGCTGAAAAACCGATCGGAACGGGTCCTCAGGCTCCGTGAACCTTCTCCCCCTCGATTCCCCGCTTTTGACGGCGTAAGGCGCAAGGCCCTCGGCTTCCTTGCGCTCGAATTCCTTCCGGTCAAACATGCTCTTTCACGACAACCCGATTTTTCCCCATGTTTTTTGCCAGGTACGCCGCCTCATCCGCGAATTTTACCATCTTTTGCTCGGAAACATCCTCTTTCCCCATGGAGTATATCCCGATGCTCACGCTGAGATGGCCCTCTTCGCCAGAGGTTTCGAAGAAACGGTGCCCATAGATTTCCGTCTTGATCCGCTCCGCGAGCATCAACGCCCCGGCGGGTGTCGCTTCCGGAAGGATGATCCCGAACTCTTCTCCCCCGTAGCGGGCCACGATGTCATTGGCGCGCACAACACCGCGCAACAGGCCCGCGATCTTCCTTAGGGCTGCGTCCCCCGCAAGGTGGCCGAATTGATCGTTGAACTTCTTGAAATCATCGACGTCCACCATGAGGAGGGAAAGGGAGTGTCCGTACCGCCTGGCGCGCGCCAGTTCCCTGCTGAGGGACTGGTAGAATTCCCTGTGGTTCGCAAGCCCCGTCAGGCCGTCCGTGACCGAAAGCTTTCTTGTGTTCTCGTTCAGCTCGACCAACTCCAGGGCAGCTGCCGCCTCACTGACCAGCGTGACGACCGAATCCGTGGTCTTCCGGCTGATCGGACGGGAGCCGGGGTGGCTCCGCACGACAAGGATCGCGGACGGGGCGAACATCTCGCAATCGAGGCACTCTTTCCGTTTCTCCTCGAGGGTACCCGAAACGTGCAGTCTGCAGGTCGAAAACCCCTCGATCCAGCATTTGGTGTCGAGTGTGTCGTAGGCGGGGCACTCGAGGTGTCCGCACGCATGGATTTCGGAGCATTTCCTGCCGAGCTTTCTCGTCACCGGCACCAGGAACGCCGGCCGATCCCCCAGAATGGCCCGGTCCTCCAGGCAATGTCTCTTGCCGTCCAGCGAAGGGATCATGACGGCGTTACCCCTCCAGACCGTTCGTGCCAGGAGCGATCGTTCATTCGAGCACGGGATCCCCACTCTTCCTTGTCCGTTCCCGCCCGCTGCGCTTCCAAACACGAGATCTCCCCTCTCGTCGAGGATGCCGAGGGCCGCCCCGGTGAACCCGAGGCCCTCCCGCACTCCCTTGAGCAGGGCCTCGAGGACCTCGTGGGACCGGAAAGCCTGGAGCATCTTCTTCGTGAAAATATGATGAGTGAGCAAATCGCGATGCGCTTCGGTGATCTCGCGAACCCGCCTTTCCTGGTCTTCTCTTGCCTGCTTTACCGACACCCCGAAATTCTCCTGATAGCTGTCGAGAAGACGCCTCGCGGCATCGGCTGTCGCCCCGGGCCCTGCCGTGCTGGGAAGGTCCTCCCCATGGGACCGGACCGAATCTGCCAACCGGCGGACGGCCTCCTCCGAGGACCTCAGATACAGCCGCAACAGAAGCAGGAGAACCCCGATAAGCAGGGAAAAGGTCGCCACGGCGACCATCGGGCCGATTCCCGAAAGAAAGCCGGATGACCTCCGGCCTGTGTCAAGGGGTATCCAACCGAGGTGGGCCGCGGTCATGCAGGCAAGTGCCGCACCCACGAGGATCATCGCGACCCCGCCCAGCAAAAACCGTTTTTCTATCGGTCCCGGGATCCGCGTCAAGAACAAGGATTCCTCTCCGCAATGGTCAAAAGACCTATTATCCTTTACGGAAGTCGTGCCCGAAAAGTTCACCGGATCGCCTCAGAGGACCAGAGCGAAACGAACGAGATCGAGAATCGTTGCGATGGCGGCCCTGACGGCCGACAGCCACGCCCGGTAGGCTTCCGCCACGCCCGTCCATCCCGCGGTAATGCCGGGCCCCATCAGGCAGGGTATCCAGAGCATGAGGAATAGGAGGACGACCGCGGCGGAAAACAGCCTTCCGCTCCTGCGCAGATCCGGTTGCCCTACCAGAAACCCCTCGACGGAGAAGAGGAGGTGCATCGTGAACAGGAAAGAGGCCGTCGCAAGGTAGATGTCCGGCACCCAGGGGGAGGTATGCCGGAACAGCGAGGCCGCGACGCCGGTCCCCACGCTGTACAGGGGAAAGATGTACGGGGCAAGGTCGATCATCACGTTGGTCCGGTCCAAAACCACCTTGCCCCCGTCTCTCGACGAGATATGGAACTGGTGGACCTTCCGGAAAAAGATCTTGGCAAGCACGATGTGGGAGAACTCGTGCCCCCACAGGTAAAACCGTTCGGGCTTCCGGAGAAAGAAATGCATCAGGAGGTATGCCAGGGAACCCCCAAGAATGATCCACCCCTCCTCACGCGTCGCCAGTAGCCACGCGGGAACCGGAAAGGTGTACAGAAGAACTCCATCAATGATCAGAAGCGGGATTCCGGCAAGGGAAAAAAGGAATACCCTCACGGACGGTCCTGGGCCGAAGAGCAGTCACTACCGTTTGTGTGGATAGAATGGCGAGTTATTCCCATAAAGAAACAGGTTTACAAAAAGAGATCATTGTGTTATTTCTCTTGATGAAATTTCCTTGAAATAGCGTTCTGAAAGGCAATGAGTATTGGACCATCTTCCCAACATTCTCAAGACACGCGACCTCGCCATACTCCTGGACATGAGCCCCGATGCGGTCAACGACCTCGCCCGAAAGGGAGTCCTCAAGGGGTACAAGAGCGGCAATCAATGGCGCTTCCGCCGCAAGGATATCGATCGGTTCCTGGAAAAGGGAGGGAAAAAACTGGCGCCCCCGGGGTGACTCGAACACCCGGCAAACGGTTTAGGAAACCGCTGCTCTATCCGCCTGAGCTACGGGGGCGTCTCCCCCGGCATCCCCCATCCCCACCTAATCCCTGAACTTCAGCAGGGAAAACACCTTCTGCCCCTTCAACTTCTCACGCCCGCGAAGGTCGGTCAATTCGGCCAGGAAGCAACATTCTACAACAACTGCGCCCTGCCGCTTCAATAAATCCACCACGGCGCCGACCGTTCCTCCCGTGGCGAGCACGTCGTCGGCCACGACCACTCTCATTCCGGATCGAATCGCGTCCTCGTGGATCTCCAGCCTGTCTTTGCCGTATTCGAGCGTGTACTCCGCCGCTACCGTTTTGTACGGAAGCTTCCCGGCCTTGCGCACGAGGATGACGCCGACCCCGAGCTTGTATGCCATCGCGGCACCCATCACGAACCCGCGGGCCTCGATCCCGACGACAGCTTCCACGCCCTTGTGGAAGTGGCGGTGCGCCATGAGGTCGATCGCCCGCTGGTAGGACGCCGGGTCGGACAGCAGGGTTGTGATGTCCTTGAACTGGATCCCCTTTATGGGAAAGTCGGGGATGTTCCGGATCCGTTTCTTGAGGTCTTTCATCGTGGGGTTTCCGCCTTCTCCAGATATTTTTCAGGGTCCACACTCTCCCCTTCCAGCCGAATCTCGAAGTGGAGATGAGTCGTCGTCGCGTTTCCGGTGTCTCCCACCGTCCCGATCACGCCCCCTGCCGCAACGGCATCACCCGATCGGACGTGGAAGGATCTCAGGTGCCCATACAGGGTTGTGACCCCTTCCCCGTGGTCCAGAACGATCGCGTTCCCGTACCCGCGCATCCTGTTCCCGGCGTACAGCACCACACCGTAACCAGCGGCCCGTACCGCAGTCCCTCCCGGCGCCAGGATATCGATCCCTTCATGCATCCGCCCGTCCCTCATCCCGAACCCCGAGGAGATCGTGCCGCGTAACGGGACGACAAACCGTTTCCCCGACAGACGGGAACTGGTATCCAGGACCCCCGGGGGAGGCACGGATACGGCCCTCGTACCGGTCGCCCCCGGGATCCAAAGCATCTGTCCCACTTGCAGCGTCCGGGGGTCATCGATCCCGTTTGCCTCCAGAAGCGCGCCTGGATCCATATCGTATGCTTTTGCGATCCGGTAGGCCGTCTGCCCTCTCTCCACCCGGTGGTAGACGCCTGTCCCCCTCGAGCAACCCGGGACAATCCCCGCCAGAATCAGTGCGGCAAGCAGAACCTCCGGGAGCCGGAATCTCTCCCGGACAGCCCTCCTTCCGATCATTCGGAGAACCCGTGGGCCCCCAGGAGAGGGACAAAACGGCAACCGCCAAGGTATTCCTTGCGGGGGATCCCCTCCTCCTTGCGGACGCTGACCAGATCCTGCTCCCACCGACCCCCGATCGGGATCACCATGATGCCGCCTTCCCTCATCTGCGTGAAGAGGGGCTCCGGCACGTCGGGCGCGGCGGCCGTGACGATCACCCGGTCGAACGGAGCATCGTCCGGTGCACCCAGCGTTCCGTCCCCGATGCGGAACCGGACGTTCCGGATCGCGAGGGCGGCCAGCCTGGCCTGGGCTGCCCGGGAGAGGGAGTCCAGGCGCTCTACGGTAACCACCTCCCGGGACATCCGGCAGAGGATCGCCGTCTGGTAGCCGGACCCGGTACCGATTTCGAGCACCTTCTCGGTTCCTTCGAGGAAGAGTGCCTGGGTCATCTCGGCGACGATGTACGGTTGGGATATGGTCTGCCCATCCCCGATGGGGAGCGGGTTGTCCTCATAGGCGCGGCCGGCGAGCGACGGGGAACCGGTGTCGGGGGATCTCCTTCATGACCGCGAGGAGCCTCTCGTCCCGAATCCGGCGGGCCCGGAGCTGCTCCGCCACCATGGCCTTCCTGTTCCGAACGGCCGAATCCTCGTTCGGTTCCGCTTTCGGTCCGCGCCACCGCAAGGCCCGGCTCCGTTACCACTTCCATCGTTTGAGGTTTCGCAGCGACATGTAATTCGTCAGATCGAGATGGATCGGCGTGATCGAAATGTAGTTCTGCTCGACGGCGACCAGGTCCGAGCCGGGAATGTCCTGACTGTCGAGGGAATCGCCGCCGATCCAGTAATATTTCCTCCCGCGGGGGTCGCGCTTCTCCACGATGGCCTCCCCGTAGATCCGCTTTCCCTGGCGCGTGATTCTCACTCCCCGGATCTCGTCCATCGGGACGTTGGGAAGGTTCACGTTCAGCAGCGTATCGATCGGAAGCTTCTGGCGAAGCACCTTGCGTGCAACGTTCACGGAGAATTCCGCTGCCGCATCGAACCGGAAATGGTTTCGCGACGCAAGGGAGACCGCGATGGAAGGGATCCCCAGCAGGGTCCCCTCCATCGCCGCGGAGACGGTTCCCGAGTAGGTGATGTCGTCCCCCATGTTCGCCCCCTTGTTGATGCCGGACACGAGCAGGTGGATCTTCTTTTTCCTGAGGATTCCGTTTACGGCAAGGTTCACACAATCGGTCGGCGTCCCGTCGACGGCGTACGCGCGAGCCCCGACCTTTTCGACCCGAAGCGGCTGCGTCAGCGTGAGGGAATGTCCCGCCCCGCTTCGTTCCCTGTCCGGGGCGACCACGTACACCGTGCCGAGGGCGCGCAGAGCCTCCGCGAGGGCGACGATCCCGTCGGAACGTATTCCGTCGTCATTGGACACGAGTATGATGGGGGACGGATTTCTCACGTTCAGCCGACGTGCTCAGGAAAGAAAATGGTCGGGGCGACGGGACTTGAACCAGCGACCCCTTGCACCCCATTCCCGAAACAGAAATTTCGCAACTTATCGAAAACTCGCAACTATTTGATTTCCTTGAACTCGTATGATAACACAATGGAACAGGATAGACGAAAAAAACAGGGTAGACGGTTTTCCCCGGTCACCAATCTTTCACCGGGGCTGAATCGTCATTCAGCGGCGAACGGTGATTCATCGGTGAACGGAGGATCACAGGAACGGGTTTTCGGGGGATAGGGTACGCGACCCGAAACGAGGGGAAGTCCGATCCCCTCCCCTCCACCGGATCACCATCATTCATAGAACCATTATGGTCCGTTCTATTTGTAAACGTCTTTTTCCTCCACCCACTTATACCCTTTCGCTTTCATGCAATCTTCATAATTTCTATCCAATTCACTTCTTCTCCTCCCAATCGAGGGCCCGCCCCCTGTGTAAAATTCCGCTTTTTCCTTGCACTCTTGTTGGTCTGCCTGCATCTGCGCTTGATCCACGTCGGGTTTGTTGAGTACCTGTGCCGGTCCACACCCCTGCGTTGCAACCAAAATAACGATGAACAGGCCAATGGCACCTTTCATCCCACACCTCCTGCTATTACCGTAGGATAATAATATTATTGTCTACCCAATTATGGCACCCATAGACTGAAAATCAGATCCCCTTGAGGATTGAATACCAGATAAATGGTGAGATAGATGGGGGGCGGGATGGGGATACCCAATGGGAACCATCGCTATATGGCTATCGGATTGCTCATCCTTCTGTTCTCTACATCCTTGGCCATTGCCGTGTTCGGGGGGCAGTTCGAGGATGCAGTCACTGCCTATGATCTAGGCGACTACTCGACAGCATACAGATTGATGAAGCCATTGGCAGAGAAGGGGCAAGTAACAGCCCAGTACAATCTTGGGGTTATGTACTTTAAAGGGGAAGGCGTCCAGCAGAATTATGCCGAGGCCGCGAAGTGGTACCGAAAGGCCGCAGAGCAGGGATACGCCAAGGCCCAGTATGACCTCGGCGTTATGTTCCAACATGGACAAGGCGTCCGGCAGAATTATGACGAAGCGGTGAAGTGGTACCACAGGGCTGCAGAACAGGGATATGCGCCAGCCCAGCACAACCTCGGCTTCTCGTACTACAAAGGTAAAGGCGTCCATCAGAATTATGCCGAGGCGGCGAAGTGGTACCTAAAGGCCGCAGAGCAGGGATACGCCAAGGCCCAGTACAATCTCGGCTTGCTGTACTACAACGGCCAAGGCGTCACGCAGAACTATATCCTTGCGCATATGTGGTTGGACCTTGCGGTTTTACACTTTCCTACAGAAATGAGAGAGGAGGCTGTAAAGAGCCGAGATCTTGTCGCCTCCAAGATGACCCCAGCCCATATCGAGGAGGCGCAACGGATGGCACAGAAGTGGAAGCCGAAGAAGGAGGGGCAGTAGGCGAAAAAAAGGTCGTTACCGGAACATGATGAACGGGATGATGGGGAGAATATCGAACCGCCAATGGAAGAACCTGCTCGAGCGGTACATCTTCGGAACGAAGGAATCCACTGCTTCGACATCCTGACGCGAGGCGAAGTCCACACACACCCACACAAGTATTCCGCGTACCATTCATGCCGGGGGAGGACCGAAACGTGGTGCCTTGACACCCTCATAGCGTGTATATATGCTTATATGCATATATGTATGAGGGGGGAGGTTGAGCGAATGAAGGACGAACTGGTCCGGGTGAGTGTGCTAATTGGCAGGGAACAGCGGCGGCGATTGTTCCATATTTTGGTGGACGAGGAGCAATCCTTCTCGTCGTGGGTACGGCGGCATATCGACGCCTATCTTGAGGAGAAGGAACCGAAGGGAAAGAAGCAGATTCGAAAGAAGTCCTGACCGGAGGCATCGATGAAGCGTCACCCGTTTCGTGGTATCTGCGAGGCGACAGGGAAACCGCTGAGGGACGCGGACAAGGTTCTCGACGAAATGGAAGAGGTGGTCGGTCCGAACCGCAGGGAAGCGGAAGCCGCTCTCGGGAAGAAACTCGGGGAGATCGGGGGAGGGCGGTTCTTCGACCGAAAGGATTACCCCGCCGTCACCGTCGAGGAACTCGCCAAGAGGTTTCTGGAATGGGCGAAGGTGAAGCCCCTCCCGGAGACGTAGGGGCGGACGCGGTTCCTGTCGGTCGAGGAAGCGAAAAATCTGATCGAGGCGGCGTCCCGGCATCTGCGCCAGATCCTGATATGCGCTCTGGAGACGGGAATGAGGCGGGGCGAGATCCTCAATTGAGAAGGGGTCACGAGTGAAAACCCGCAACCCCTTGATTTTAATGGTCGGGGCGACTGGACTTGAACCAGCGACCCCTTGCACCCCATGCAAGTGCGCTAGCTCTCATTGTCACGACAAATCAGGAAAAACGGGGATGTCAGGCCCTTCCGAAGTCGTCCTCGATCCGCTCGATGTCATCTTCCCCGACGTACGACCCGGACTGGACCTCGAAGATGATTACGTCTTCCCGCCCGACATTCTCGACCCGGTGGACGGACCCCAGCGGGATATCGAGGGATTGGCCCGGCTCCATCCGGATCGTCTCCCCGTCCCTCGTGACGAGCGCCTCGCCCCTCACGAGATGCCAGTGCTCGGCCCGGTGCCTGTGTCTTTGCAGGCTCAGCCGCCTTCCCGGGTGTACGAGGAATCTCTTGACCTTGCACCCTTCCTCCTCGTACAGGACAAGGTAATAGCCCCAGGGGCGCTCTCCCCGTTCCCCGGCCCAGGTCCAGACCCTCTTGGGTTCGTCGGGATTCAATGGCGGACTGGTTCGCGGGATTCGCCGGGCGTGACGGTACCTCCTTCGCCCCGGATCAACTCCCCAGCATCTCCCTGATTTTCTCCAGGTCTTTCTTCACCTTCTGGAGGACCGCTCTTTGCTTCCTCTCATGCAGATTCAAATCGAGCTGTTGGCTCTTTTGCTTCATCCGTCCCTTTAACTTTTTCTGTGCCCCCTCGATCGTGAATCTTTCGTCGTAGAGGAGTTTCTTGATTTCGAGCAGCGTCTCGACTTCATGCCTTTTGTAGACGCGGTGCTTGGAGCTGTTCTTCGCGGGAGTCATCTCGAACTCGGACTCCCAGAACCGGACAACGTAAGGCTTCACCCCGAGAAGAGAACTTACCTCTCCGATTTTAAAATAGAACTTGTCCGGGATTTCGGGAAATGCCACTCCTGCCCCCGGAAACCACCTACGGGTTGTCTTCGTTGATGTACGCCTTCAGAATCTGGCTGGGCCGGAATGTGAGCACGCGGCGCGCCGTGATCTGGATGTCGTCGCCGGTCTGGGGATTTCTCCCCTTCCGGGGACGCTTGTCGCGCAAGATGAAGTTTCCGAACCCGGAAATCTTGATCTTTTCCCCGTCCTTCAGAATATCCTTCATCGTATCGAAGATCGTCTCTACGATATCCTGCGACTCTTTCTTCGAAAGGCCGCCTACTTTCTCGTAAACAATCTCCACCAGGTCAGCCTTCGTCATCGCGTCCCCCTTTTTGGTAGGAATTACGACGTGCGAATTGATCCCCCGAACCGATTCTCCAATAGATTTACTATCTTGGTATGTATACTATGGACTTCGGCTTCCGTCAAGGTTCTGTCTTCGGCCTGGATTCTGATTCGGAACGCAACGCTTTTCCTGCCGCTCCCGATCTTCTCCCCTGCGAACACGTCGAACACCTCTGCCTGCCGGATCTCGGGAGACAGCTCACGCACCATGGAGAGAATATCCCCTACCGGCACGCTCACGGGAAAGATGCATGCTATGTCCCGGAATACCGGAGGAAATCTCGGGATCGCCTGATATCGCTGCGGCCTCGGCAAGGAGATCGCCTTCCCGACCCGGATCTCTCCGTAATAGGCGGCCCCGGGGATCTCCAGCGCGGACAAGAGTTCCCTGCGGACGGCGCCTACCCACCCGATCACGTCTCCATCTTTCCCGATTTCCGATGATTTCCCCGGTTCGAGGAAGGGGCAGGAAACCGCGGGCACAAAGTGGAACGGTTCGCACATCAGCAGCCGCAGAATCGATTCGACGACCCCCTTTGCATCGTAGAAGTCCACCGGTTGATTCCCTTCACTCCATCTGCCTGGCATCCTGCGGCCGTAAATGATAAATGCGATCCGGGGTTCTTCGAAATGACCTTCGGCGAACGATTTTCCGAATGCCTTTCCCACCTCGAACATCCGGATGTCGTCGACGAATCGGCGGATGCTCGCTTCCACGTTGTGCAGGAGACCCATGAGCAGATGGGGTCGCATGATCGTGGTTTCTTCGGAAATCGGATTGGAAAGCCTCATCGCGTCGGAGGGGTCGAACCCCAGCAGGGAAGCATGCCTTTCCCACTCCCTTCCGGAAACGAAGGAGAAGTTGATCGCCTGAAAAAACCCTTCCGTCCGCAGGAACTCGGATGCCCTCTCCACTTCCGCGGCGAACAGGTCGTCCGGGGAGAATACGGGCGCCCCGGATTCGGGGTAGGTGGTCGGTATCGTGTGGTACCCGGAAAGCCGGGCGATCTCCTCAATGAGGTCGATCTCCCGCTCGACGTCGAACCGGTGGGGGGGGACAGTGACGTCCCAGGTCCCGTCTCCCCTTTCCCTTACGGGAAAACCGAGACGGGAAAAGATATTCGCGCATTCCCGGTCGGAATAGGCGCGCCCGACGATCCGTTCCGCCCGGGCAGGACGGAACGGCACCACCTTCCGGTGTTCCCTGTCTCCCCCGACGTCGATCGACCCCGTCGATATCCTCATCTCCGTGAACCGTGACAGGAGCGCGACGGCCCGATCGGCTGCGTACATCGTGCCGGACGGGTCCACACCCCGCTCGAACCGGTAGGAGGACTCTGTGGACAGCCCAAGGCGCCTTCCGGTGGTCCGAATGGAGGCTGGCGCGAAATGCGCACTTTCGAACAGAATCCTTCTCGACGACGGAAGCACCTCGGTGTTTTCCCCTCCCATCACTCCGGCCACCGCCACCGGGTTTTCCGCGTCCCAGATGAGCAGCATGCCGGACTGGATCTCCCGGGGCGTTCCATCCAGCGTGGTGAACGTGCGAGGGATCCCCGACGTTCGCACGTCGATGCGATGTCCAGCGAGGCGGTCGAGGTCGAATGCATGCATCGGCTGGCCGAGCTCGAGGAGCAGGTAATTGGTGATGTCCACGATGTTGTTGATCGGACGAACGCCGCACAGGGAAAGACGGCGCTGGACCTGTGGAGGGGACGGGGCGATCGTCACATCCGTGATGACGCGCGCGGAATAGCGCGGGCACAGATCATTGTCCGCCACCGCCACCGAGGCGATCTCCCCGATGGGCGGTCCGGACTCCGCAAAGGAGGCGTCCGGGAGGACGACCCTTTCCCCAGTGATCGCGGCCACCTCGCGTGCCACCCCGAGCACGCTCAGGCAATCCCCGCGGTTGGGGGTGATCTCGACGGAGAGAAGCCAATCGGCCATCCCGATCGAAGGGGCAAGCGGGAGACCCGCCTGTGCGTCGACCGGGAGGATCATGATCCCGGGGGACTCCTCCGCCAGCCCGAGTTCCTGCTCCGAGCAGAGCATCCCTTCCGAAACCTGTCCGCGGATTTTCGCCTTCCCGATCTGCACGCCGGTGGGGAGTTTCGCGCCGACCCGCGCGAGGGCTACCGCGTCCCCCGCATTCATGTTCCTCGCCCCGCAGACGATCCGGTATTCCGCCATGCCATCCGTTACGCGGCAAAGGGAAAGCTTGTCCGCACCCGGATGGGGTCCCATTTCGAGGATCCGGGCAACCACCACGTCTTCCAACCCTTCCCCGAGGTATCGGCAGGAGGAGACTTCCACGCCCGCCATCGTAAGGGCGTCCTGGATCTCCCGGGGGGAAAGACGCGTATCCACGAACTCTTTGAGCCAGGAATAGAGTATTTTCACTGTTGCTCTCTCACCCCGGTCGACGGCGCCTTCAGAACTGTGAAAGGAAACGGGGATCGTTCTCGAAAAACAGGCGAATGTCGCTGATCCCGTGACGCAGCATGGCAATGCGCTCCACGCCCATTCCGAAGGCGAAGCCCGTGAACTCCTCCGGGTCGTAGCCGACGAAGCCGTATACGGCCGGGTCAATCATCCCGCAGCCGAGGATTTCCAGCCACCCGGAATCCTTGCACACGCGGCAACCGGAGCCGTCGCACATGACGCAGCGGATATCGACTTCCGCCGACGGTTCGGTAAACGGGAAGAAGCTCGGCCGGAACCGGAGGGGCTTCCCTTCTCCGAACATCATCCCGCAGAACTCGTTCAGCAGGCCTTTCAGGTCCCCCATCGTGATGCTCCGGTCGACGGCAAATCCCTCGACCTGGTGGAACATCGGGGAGTGCGTAACGTCGGAATCGCACCGGTACACGGCACCCGGGGCGATCACGCGAAGGGGCGGCCGCCTCGCCTCCATCGCCCGGATCTGGATCGGGGACGTGTGCGTCCGCAGGACCAGGTCTCCCCCCGGCCAGTCGATGTAGAACGTGTCCTGCATGTCCCTCGCGGGGTGGTCTTTCGGAATGTTGAGCGCCTCGAAATTGTAATAGTCCTTCTCGATCTCCGGTCCCCCGTGAATCGTGAACCCGAGGCGCTGGAAAATGGCGATGATCTCCGCCATGGTCCGGGATACGGGATGGCGGTGCCCAAGGGGAGGGGCACGGCCAGGGAGGGTCACATCGATCCGTTCAAGCCCTTCGCGCGCCCTTCTCTCCCCTTCCCGGATCTCCTCGAGCTTCCGGGTGAACGCGGCCTCGAGGCTCGCCCTCGCCTCGTTTGCCGAGGCGCCGACCCGTTTGCGCTCCCCCACGGCCAGGGAAGCGACACCCTTCAGGAATTCGGATATGGCCCCCTTCTTGCCGAAATAACGGCCCTTGGCGTCGAGGAGGTCGCTTTCCGTTTTCGCGGAGGAGATCGCCCGCAGTCCTTCTTCGGTGAGGAGAGCGATTTTCTCGGTCGTGTCCTGCAAGAACGTCCGCCTTCCCTATCCGAGCGCAGCCTTGGCGGAATCGGCAAGGGAGCGGAATCCTTCCGCATCGTTGACGGCGATCTCCGCGAGGACCTTCCGGTCGATTTCGACTCCGGCCTTCTTGAGCCCGAAGATGAACTGGCTGTACGAAAGCCCGTGCTCCCTCGCCGCCGCGTTCACCCGGGTGATCCAGAGAGCCCGGAACTCCCGTTTCTTCGTCCGCCTGTCCCTGTAGGCGTACTGCAGGGCGCGCGCGACGGCCTCCTTTGCGGACCGGAGCAGCCGTCCGTGACCTCCGCGGAATCCCTTTGCCGCCTTGAGAACCTTCCGGCGTTTCTTGTGTGAATGGACCGCTCTTTTTACGCGTGGCATGGCGTCATACCCCTTTTTCCCGCAGCTACAGGTACGGCAGCAGGCGACGGATCGATTTTTCGTCTGTCGAATGCACCAGCGGGGACTTCTTGAGTTTCCGTTTCCGCTTTCTCGTCTTCCCGGTGAGGATGTGGCTCTTTCCCGCCTTTGCCCTGCGGATCCCCCCTCCTCCCGTTGCGGAGAAGCGTTTCTTCGCACCCCGGTTGCTCTTCATTTTCGGCATTACCGTTCCTCCTGTTTTTCCGGCAGGGGTGGCTGTTTCCTGTCCGCCGGCGAAGACGCCTGCCCCTCGGATCGTTCCCGTCTCCCGGACTTCTCGGGTTTCACGGCTTTTCTCTTCTGCGCGGTCGGGGCGACGATCGTCATCATCGTCCTCCCCTCCATCTTCGGAGCACTCTCGACCTTGGAGAGGTCGGCAACCTCCGCCACGATATGCTTCAGCATCTCGAATCCGCTCTGCGAAGCGTAGGTCATCTCCCGCCCCCGGAATCGAACCGTCACCTTCACCTTGTCCCCGTCCTCGAGAAACTTCCGGATATGCCGGATCTTCACGTTCAGGTCATGGGCGTCGGTCTTGGGCCGGACCTTGATCTCCTTGACCTGGATGACGGTCTGCTTCTTCCGGGCCTCCTGTTCCCTTTTGCTCTGCATGTACTTGAACTTGCCGTAGTCCATGATCCGGCAGACCGGCGGATCTGCATTCGACGCAACCTCGACGAGGTCGAGATCGAGGCTTCGCGCCTTCTGCATCGCTTCCTCGGTGGAGACGATCCCCAGCTGCTCCCCGTCTGCTCCCACAAGCCGGACCTTGGCGACGCGGATCTGTTCGTTGGTTCTGGATTCCTTGACGATGGCTCCCTCCTTTATTCTCCTGAATTATCCGCTTCTTTCCGAAGCGTTTCGAGGAACTCCCCGATGGGCATCGGCGGGAACTGATCCCCCCCCCGCCGGCGCGGGGAAACCTGGCGCCCCTCCACTTCCCGGTCGCCGATCACGAGAGCATAGGGGACCTTCTGCAGCTGGGACTCGCGGATCTTGTAGCCGAGTTTCTCGTTGCGGAAATCCCCCTCGGCCCGATACCCCGCAGCCCGAAGCGCGGCGACCACCTCCCTCGCGTACTCGATGTGGCGGTCCGCGACGGAGAGGACATCGGTCTGGACCGGCGCCAGCCAGACGGGGAAGGCGCCCGCATAATGCTCGACGAGGATGCCGAAGAACCTCTCCAGGGATCCCATGAGCGCCCGGTGGATCATGATCGCCGGTTGCTCCGCACCATCATCCCCGATGAATGTCACGTCGAACCGTTCCGGGTTGTTGAAATCGACCTGAATGGTCGAGCACTGCCAGGCCCGGCCCAGAACATCCTTGATTTTGATATCGATTTTCGGACCGTAAAAGACTCCTTCCCCGGGGTCTACTTCGTACGGGAGTCCCTTGCGGTCCAGCGCGCGCTTGAGCGCCGCCTCCGCCTTCGCCCAGTTCTCCTGCGTGCCGGCGAACTTTTCCGGCCTCGTGGAGAGATAGATCTCGTACCGGTCGAACCCGAACCGGCGCAGCACGAAGAGGGTGAAGTCGAGAAGGGAGTAAATCTCGTCGTCCAGCTGGTCGGCCCGCAGGAACAGGTGCGCATCGTCCTGGGTGAACCCGCGAACTCTCATAAGTCCGTGCAGCGTCCCGGAAGGTTCATACCGGTACACAGTCCCCAGCTCGGCATACCGGATGGGCAGATCCCGGTAGGAGCGCATCCGGGATTTGTAGATCTGGATGTGAAACGGGCAATTCATCGGCTTCAGCTGATACTCCTGTCCCTCCACCCCGATGGAGGAGAACATGCTTTGCCGGTAGTAGTCGAGGTGTCCGCTCACCCTCCAAAGGTCGATGCGCGCGATGTGGGGGGAAAAAACGAGATCGTACCGAGCCCTGGCGTGTTCTTCCCTCCAGAAATCCTCCATGATCCTGCGAACGACCGACCCTTTCGGGTGCCAGAGGATCAACCCCGGCCCGATCTCCTCGTTCACGCTGAACAGGTCGAGCTCTCTCCCGAGCCTCCTGTGATCCCGCTTCTTGACCTCCTCCAGGAGGTGCAGGTACTCGTCGAGCTCCTTTTTCTTCGCGAAGGCGGATCCATAGATGCGTGTAAGCATCCGATTCCCGGAATCCCCCCTCCAGTATGCCCCTGCCGTGTGCATGAGCTTGTAGGCTCCGACCTTCCCGCTGCTCGGCAGGTGAGGCCCCCGGCACAGGTCGAGGAAGTTCCCCATGCGGTACAGGGACACGGTCGGCTCCGGGATTTCGTCCAGCAGCTCCCCTTTGTACAGCTCCCCGGGAAACCTTGCTCTCGCCTCCTCCTTGGTCAGCTCTTCACGCTCGAAGGGGAAATCGGCCCGTACGATCTCTCCCATCTTGGCCTCGATCCGCGCGAGGTCCTCCGGCGTAAACGGATTCTCTACGTCGAAATCGTAATAGAACCCGTTTTCTATCGCGGGACCGATGGTGATTTTCGCCTCCGGAAAGAGTTCCTTTACCGCCGCCGCCATCACGTGTGCCGTGCTGTGCCTCATGATCTCGATGCCATCGCGGTCCTCGGGCATCACCCACTCGATCTTTCCCCCGGGAGGCGCCTGGGCGGCAAGGTCACGGAGGACCCCGTCGACCCGGGCGGCGATCGCCACCTTCGCCTTTCCCTGCTGTTTGGCAAGTTCCATGAGCGTCATAGCACCTTTTCTCACAAAGCAAAAAAATCCCAGCGCACCGGTACCCCGGGGCAATGACCAGTCAGGGTTCCACCGGGCAGGGAAAAGAAAATGGTGGGCGATACTGGACTTGAACCAGTGACCCCCTGCATGTCAAGCAGGTACTCTAACC
>WOR8_10000870_pt1 | contig 47596 bp, 44 predicted proteins | sample DeeMarSeWOR38_10_FD_19890 | JGI IMG/M metagenome (IMG submission 19890)
CGTGCAGCTTGGTAAGCACGACGTGCCGGATAAGGCGGTTGGTCAGCCGCGTGTGCTCACGCAGAGGAAACGCGACATTTTCGAATACCGAGAGATCGGTAAGCAGCGCGCCGTTCTGGAACAGCATGCCGAAGCGCTTGCGCAGATCGTAGAGTTCCGTCTGATTCAGCGTCGCGATGTCGATGCCATCGACGAGGATGACACCGTGGTCCGGCACGATCTGTCGCGTGATCAGTCGCAGCAGCGTGGTCTTGCCGGTGCCGCTGGGGCCCATGATTGCCGTAACCTGGCCCCGCTTGATCGTCAGGTTGAGCCCGTTGAATATCTTGCGCGCCCCGAACGAATAGTCGAGGTCGTGGATCTCGATAAGGTTATCGGATACAGCGTCCATGTCGGCTTCGGTCTCACCGGCAGTCGCCGCCGGGGCTGGAAAACGCGCAGCATAGCAAAAAACTTGGCGTCCTGAACTAATTGGGACTAAAATAGTCCTCTTTTATTCCCGCGGAACCGGCGCATGCTCAGGATCAGTAAACTCACCGACTACGGCACCGTGCTGCTGGCTCACCTCGCCCGCAATCCGGACGAGGTCTGCAGCGCAGCGGACATTGCTGCACGCACCGGGATTTCCCTGCCGACGGCGAGCAAGTTGCTCAAGTCGCTCGCGCGTAACGGGCTCGTAATATCGACGCGTGGCGCCAACGGCGGCTACCGGCTTGCCCGCGACGCCAGCCGGATCAGTGCCGCGGAGATCATCGACGCACTGGAGGGCCCGGTATCGATCACCGAATGCAGCGCCTCCGACAGTCATTGCGATATCGAGGAGGCCTGCGGCGTGGGTAACGCCTGGCAGCGGATCAATGTCGCCATTCGCGACGCACTGCACGAAGTCAGCCTCGTCGATCTGTTGCGCTCCAGCAGCCCGGTTCCCCGATTCCGGTTTGCCGGCCTGCCAATCAATATTGAGGAAAAGACCTGAACTCATGGCTACTGAAACCGAAAACCTGGAAAGCCTCGTCAACCGCCGCTACCAACACGGCTTTGTAACGGACATAGAGGCTGACAGCCTGCCGCCCGGACTGGACGAGGACGTCATTCGGGCGATCTCGGCACGCAAGAACGAGCCGGAGTTCATGCTCGAGTGGCGCCTGCGTGCGTACCGCCTCTGGCTCGAGATGCGTGAGCCGAAATGGGCCCACGTGCATTATCCGCCGATCGATTTCAACGAGATCTCCTACTTCTCGGCGCCGAAGTCCGACAAGGACAGGCCAAAGAGCCTCGACGAGGTCGATCCCAAGCTGCTCGAGACCTACGACAAGCTCGGCATTCCGCTGCACGAGCGCGCACGCCTTGCGGGCGTCGCGGTCGATGCCGTGTTCGACAGCGTATCCGTCGCGACGACGTTCAAGGAGAAGCTGTCCGAAGCCGGCGTCATTTTCTGCTCGTTCTCCGAGGCAGTCGAAAATCATCCCGAACTGGTGCAGAAATACCTGGGCAGTGTCGTCCCGCAGCGGGACAACTTCTACGCCGCCCTCAATTCCGCAGTGTTCAGTGACGGCTCGTTCGTTTATGTGCCCAAGGGCGTGCGCTGCCCGATGGAGCTCTCGACGTACTTCCGGATCAATGCCGCCAACACGGGCCAGTTCGAGCGCACCCTGATCGTTGCGGACGAAGGCAGCCACGTCAGCTACCTCGAAGGCTGCACGGCGCCGATGCGCGACGAGAACCAGCTGCACGCGGCCGTCGTCGAACTGGTCGCGCTCGAAGGCGCGGAGATCAAGTATTCCACCGTGCAGAACTGGTACCCCGGCGATGAAAATGGCAAGGGCGGCATCTATAACTTTGTCACCAAGCGCGGTGACTGCCGCGGTGCGAATTCGAAGATCTCGTGGACGCAGGTCGAAACAGGCTCCGCGATCACCTGGAAGTACCCCAGCTGCATCCTGCGCGGCGAGAATTCGGTGGGTGAGTTCTACTCGGTTGCCGTCGCCAATAACTATCAGCAGGCCGATACCGGCACCAAGATGATCCATATCGGCCGCAACACACGTAGCACGATCGTGTCCAAGGGAATCTCGGCCGGGCGTGCGCAGAATGCCTACCGCGGCCTTGTACGGGTAATGCCGCAGGCGCACGGCGCGCGCAATCACACGCAGTGCGACTCGCTCCTGATCGGCAAGGATTGCGGGGCACACACGTTTCCATACATGGAAATCAAGAACCCTTCCGCTCGCGTGGAACACGAGGCGACGACATCCAAGATCTCCGCCAACCAGCTGTTCTACTGCCGGCAGCGCGGCATTTCGGAAGAGGATGCCGTGAACATGATCGTCAACGGCTTCTGCAAGGAAGTCTTCAAGGAATTACCCATGGAATTTGCCGTCGAAGCGCAGAATCTGCTCAACGTGAGCCTCGAAGGCGCCGTCGGCTAGGAATATCACAATGCTTGAAATCAAAGACCTGAAAGTCAGAACCGGAGACACCCCGATTCTCAACGGCCTGTCGCTGTCGGTTAAGGCCGGCGAAGTGCACGCAATCATGGGACCCAACGGGTCCGGCAAGAGCACGCTCGCGCAGGTGATCGCCGGACACGAGGATTACGTCGTGACCGGCGGCTCCGTCGAATACAGGGGCAAGGACTTGCTGCAGCTCGAACCCGAGGAGCGCGCCCGTGAGGGCATCTTCCTCGGCTTCCAGTATCCCGTGGAAATTCCGGGCGTCAATAATGCCTACCTGTTGAAAGCGGCGCTGAATGCAAAGCGCAGACACCAGGGCCTGGATGAAATCGACGCGTTCGAGTTCCTGAAGCTCGCCAAGGAAAAAATGGCGCTGCTGGGCATGGACCCCAAGTTTCTGAATCGCGGGGTCAACGAGGGCTTCTCGGGCGGCGAGAAGAAGCGTAACGAGATCCTGCAGATGGCGATGCTCGAGCCGGAACTCGCGATTCTCGACGAGACCGACTCGGGCCTCGACATTGATGCGCTCAAGGCGGTTGCCCACGGCGTGAATGCGCTCCGCAGCCCTGACCGTGCGATTGTCCTGGTCACGCATTACCAGCGCCTGCTCGATTACGTCGAACCCGACGTGGTACATGTCCTGTCCTCCGGCCAGATCCTGCGTTCCGGCGACAAATCGCTTGCCCTGGAACTCGAAGAGAAGGGTTACGACTGGGTCAGGGAGGCAGCAAACGCATGAGCTCCCTCGCCCTTCCCGACAAAGCGCTCGCGACGGCGGTCCAGGGCCTGCCGGAAAATGCACTGGCGGCGAATCGCCAGGCCGCGCTGGCGCGCTTCCTCGAGCGGGGGTTTCCGACCACGCGCCTCGAGGACTGGAAATATACCGACCTCGCCGCTGTTGCCGACATCAGCCAGCGCTGGCTGGAAAACGGCGCCCCGTTGCCGTCCGCTGAGTCCGTCGGTGCGCGGGTTGCGGAGATCCGCGCGGCGATCGATATCGACTGGATAGTCATCAGCAACGGTGTGATTACGGACGGCTTGGACAACGGCGCCATTGAGGGCCTGAGCATTGCCACATTCAGCGAACTCGACCTCGCTCCCGGCTACGACCATCCGCTGGCTGACCTCAACGCAGCACTGTTGCCCGACGGCCTGCACATTCGCGTCCATGCGAATACTGCGCATGAGCGGCCGCTGGGACTGCTGATCGCAGATGGCTCGGATTCGCAGCCTGGCGTTGCGCAGTCCCGCATTTTCATCGAACTGGAAGAAGGCTCGCGGGCGCAGTTTGTCGAATACCATGCATCGATCGGCGAAGCCGACCACTACGCCAACAGCGTCGTCGAACTGTCACTGGCACGCGGAGCAAGCGCCGACTACGTACGCGTGCAGGGACGCGACAGCCGTCATACGCAAACACACCGCACGGCCATAACGCTCCGCGATTCCAGCACTGTCCGTTACAGCGGCTTCGACCTCGGTGGGCGGCTGATCCGGAACGACCTCGACATCGATATTGCCGGCAGGGAAGCCACCGCGCTCGTCGGCGGCCTGTACATCGCCGGAGACGGGCAGCACGTCGACAATCATGTGCGCATTGACCATCGTGTCGGGCCCGCGCGCTCCGAGCAGGAGTATCGCGGAATCCTCGGCGGTCGGTGCCGCTGCGTCTGGAACGGCAAAACCATCGTCCAGCCCGGCGCGGATGGCACGGATGCCGAGCAGTCGAACCATAACCTGCTGCTGAGCGAGCGTTCCGAGATTGACGCCAAGCCGGAGCTCGAGATCTATGCCGACGAAGTCAAATGCAGCCACGGTACGACGGTGGGACAGCTTGACGACACGGCGCTTTTCTACCTGCGATCCCGCGGCCTCGACAAGCAGGACGCCATGCGCGCGCTGACGCGTGCCTTCGGCGCCAGCATCGTCAGCCATTCACCGATCGCACTGCTCACGGATCACCTGAAGGAAACGGTCGAACAACGCCTTTCCACATTGACCGACGGTGATGACGCATGACCCAGGCTCAGCAACGCAGTGAAGGCCAGGCCGCAGTGGCGGCGTGCCGCGCGGACTTCCCTGCGCTGGACCAGGACGTAAACGGGCACCATCTCGTTTACCTCGACAGCGCCGCGTCAGCCCAGCAACCATCGGTCGTTATCGATGCGATGACCCGCTATGAGAGCCACGATCATGCCAACGTCCATCGTGGCGTGCATACGCTGAGCCACAGGGCAACCGATGCCTACGAGGGAGCCCGCGAAACGCTCCGCGGCTTCATCAATGCTTCCAGCACGCGAGAGGTCGTGTTCACCAGCGGTACCACCGAGTCCATCAACCTGGTCGCGCAGAGTTTCTGCCGGCCGAAAATCGGCGCCGGTGACAAGGTTCTCATCACCCACCTCGAGCATCACGCCAACATCGTGCCGTGGCAACTCGTGTGCGAACAGACCGGTGCCGAACTGCTTGTCGCACCGATCAACGACAAAGGTGAACTGGAACTGGACGCGCTCTACGCACTCATGAGCGACGACGTGCAACTGCTGGCAATCGCTCACGTATCCAACGCGCTAGGCACGATAAACCCGATCAGGGAGATCGTCGCAGAGGCGCACGCCCGAGACATTCCGGTCCTCGTCGACGGGGCCCAGGGCGTGCCTCACATGCAGGTCGATGTGCAGGATCTCGACTGCGACTTCTATGCCTTCTCCGGGCACAAGATGTTCGGCCCCACCGGTACGGGCGTGCTGTACGGCAAGGAAGCGCTGCTCGATGCCATGCCGCCTTACAAGGGCGGCGGCGACATGATCCTCGAGGTCAGCTTTTCCGGCACGACGTTCAACGAGCTGCCCTACAAGTTCGAAGCTGGCACACCGAATATCAGCGGCGCGGTTGGACTCGGGGCGGCTGCAAAGTATCTCGAGAATGTGGGCATGCGGAACGTCGAGTCCTGGGAGCACGAATTATCGGACTACATGACGCAGCGGCTTTCGGCGATCGAGGATATGCGCCTGATCGGCACTGCCGCACACAAGGCCGGGGTACAGTCGTTCCTGCTCGGTGACATCCATCCGCATGACCTGGGAACCATCCTCGATCATCAGGGTGTCGCGATTCGTACCGGGCACCATTGCGCCATGCCCGTCATGGAGTTCTTCGGCGTGCCGGGCACGGCAAGGGCCTCGCTCGCACTGTACAACAACTTCGATGATATCGACCGGCTGGTGGCCGCTCTCGAGAAGGCGAAAGAGATATTTGCATGATCGGCAACGGCCTGCATTCTGACGACGTTCGCGACCTGTATCGGGACCTGATTCTCGATCATGCGCGCAACCCGCATCATTTCGGCAAGCTCGAGCATACGACCCATAGCGCGGAGGGCATCAATCCCCTCTGCGGCGACAAGCTCAGGCTGTATCTCGATGTGGACGCGGACGAAACCATCGTAGATGCGGCGTTCGAGGGATCCGGTTGCGCCATTTCGGTCGCCTCCGCCTCGCTGTTGACGGATACGGTCATCGGCCTCAGCTCGAAGGACGCAATCGCGTTCTTCGACGCCGTTACGGCACAACTCGCCGGCAACGAACCGCAGAACGGCAAGCGGGTCGACCTCGGCAAACTTCGCGCCCTGGCGGGTGTGCGCGATTATCCATCCCGGGTCAAATGCGCGACGCTCGCATGGCACGCCCTGAAATCGGCATTGCGGCAGGATACGACACCTGCCACCACGGAGTAGGACCTCAGATGTTCGGACACACGAATGAACCGGTGACGATAGCGAGAGACGTCAAGGCGATCATCATCCCCGTGGGAGAGGAGTTGACGTTGCGGGAAGGCACCAGCGGTTTTATTACGCAGGCACTCGGCGGGAGCTTTACCATTTATGTCGAAGGAAACCTGTTCCGGATTGCCGGCGCCGATGCGGATGCCCTTGGCAAGGAACCGGTGGCGCCACCGGAAGTGCCGGAGAACGCCACGGACCAGGATATCGAAGCGGTTATCTGGGAGCAGCTGCGGACCTGCTACGATCCAGAAATACCGGTCAATATCGTCGACCTCGGGCTCGTTTATCGCTGCGAAGTGAAGCCGCTCGGCAACGGCCAGCGTTCGGTCGAGGTCGACATGACGCTTACCGCGCCCGGCTGCGGCATGGGTGACATCATCGTCCAGGATGCCCAGGAAAAAATCGGGGTCATTCCGACGGTGGCGGACGTGCAGGTGTACCTGGTATTCGACCCACCCTGGAACCAGAGCATGATGTCCGAGGAAGCGCGCCTGCAAACCGGATTGATGTAAACTCGCAGGCAACAGCCGTTGCAATGCCATGAAAACACTGACCCTCGTCCGTCACGCCAAGTCGAGCTGGAAGGATACCTCCCTGGCCGACCGCGACCGTCCGTTGAACAAGCGGGGCAATCGGGATGCGCCCGAGATGGGTCGGCGCATCGCGGCCGCGGGCATCCGCCCTTCGCTGATCGTCAGCAGCCCGGCCGTGCGCGCCTGGACGACCGCAAAGGTCATCGCTAAAGAGCTCGGCTATCCGCGCGAATTCCTGCAGCGGGACGACGCGTTATACCTCGCGTCGGTGGACGAGATACTCGACGTGATTGCCGCGCAGGATACCGGCTTCAACAGCCTCATGCTAGTTGGGCACAATCCCGGGTTCACGGATTTCGCCAACTACCTGGTTCCGGGCATCACCAACAACGTTCCTACCGCCGGTGTCATCAGCGTCGAACTGGATTCCGAAGAATGGAGCCTCTACGACAAGCCCGCCGTGGAGCTTCTCCTGTACGATTTCCCCAAGAACACCCCCTAGCTAGCACTCGGGGACGTTCACGGCCAGCCCTCCCCTGGAGGTCTCCTTGTAGCTCGACGACATGTCGAGGCCGGTCTGGCGCATCGTCTCGATGACCTGGTCCAGCGTGACCTTGTGTGTGCCGTCGCCATGCATGGCCAGCGACGCCGCGTTGATCGCTTTCACGGCGCCCATCGCATTGCGCTCGATGCAGGGAATCTGCACGAGGCCGCCGATTGGATCACAGGTCAGGCCGAGATTGTGCTCCATGCCGATCTCCGCCGCCTCCTCGACATGATCGCTGGTCCCACCGAGCACCGCTGCCAGGCCTCCAGCGGCCATCGAACATGCGACGCCCACCTCGCCCTGGCATCCCATTTCCGCGCCGGAGATCGAGGCATTGACCTTGTAGAGAATGCCGATCGCGCCGGCAGTGAGCAGGAACGTGCGGATGCCGGCCGCATCCGCACCCGGTACGAACCGCACGTAATACTTCAGAACGGCCGGGATGATTCCTGCGGCCCCGTTGGTCGGCGACGTGACGACCCGGCCGCCCGCGGCATTTTCCTCGTTCACCGCGATCGCGTAGGCATTTACCCATTCCATCGCGTCGAGCGGCGACGCGCGTTCCCTCGCTTCGAGCCGCTTGCGGAGCTTCGGCGCGCGCCGCGTAACGGCCATCGCCCCGGGCAGCGCGCCCTCGGTTCGCAGACCGCGCTCGATACATCCGTCCATTGCCTGCCAGATCGCGTCTAGCGAGCGCTCGAGGTCGGCCCTCGCCTGCCACTGCAGTTCATTTTCCAGCACCAGTTCGGCAATGCTGCAGTCGTGATCGGCACACAGCTGCAACAGCGACTGGCTGCTGTCGAAAAAGTGCCTTGGCTCTCCGCTGTGCGATGCCGGTTCGGGTTCGTCGCCTCGGGCGATGAAACCACCCCCGAGCGAGTAATACACCTCATCGAGCACGACGTCGGCATTCGGCCCGAATGCGCGAAACCGCATCCCGTTGGTATGCCTCGGCAATTCCTCGTCGTAGTCGAAGATCAGGTGCTCTTGCGGATCGAACCGGATCGTCCCGATGCCGGGTATCTCGAGGCGCTTCCCGGCATCGATACTTCGCAGCCGCTCCGCCACCGAATCCGGGTCGATCGTTTCCGGCTGCAAGCCCGCCAGACCGAGCATGACCGCGGAGTGCGTGCCGTGACCTTTTCCCGTGTAGGCCAGCGAGCCATGCAGGGTAACCTCGACTGTCGACACGTCCTCGTCCAGCCCGGCCAGTTCCTCCGCAAATGCGCGCGCAGCTTTCATCGGACCGACCGTGTGCGAACTCGAGGGCCCGATGCCCACCTTGAAAATATCGAAGATGCTTATCGCGGCCATGGATCAGTCATTTTCCAGCGACAGCAGGCTCGCATTGCCGCCAACCGCCGCGATGTTATTGCTGACCGTGAACTCGGTACCGAAGCGCGGCACGTAATGCGGGCCACCGGCCTTCGGGCCGGTTCCGGAAAGCCCCCGTCCGCCGAAAGGCTGCACACCGACCACGGCGCCAATCATGTTGCGGTTAACGTAGATATTGCCGGCAGCGGATTGCTCGGCGAGTTTGCGTGCCCGCGCGTCGATTCGGCTGTGCAGGCCCATCGTCAACCCGTAGCCCGTTGCGTTCACCGCGTCGATGGTGGCATGCAGGTCCCTGCCCCTGAATCTCAGGACGTGGAGAACCGGTCCGAAGACCTCTTTCTCGAGCGCGGCCATGCTGTCTATCTCGATCAGCGTTGGCGCGAAAAAGGTGCCCGATGCCGTGTCGTCGCCGAGCGTACAGCGGTGCAGCACCTTCGCCTGTTGCTCCATCTGCTTTACGTGCGCCTCGAGCATGCCGCGCGCATCTTCATCTATAGCAGGTCCTACATCGGTTGAGAGCAACGCCGGGTTGCCGATAACGAGTTCCTCCATGTGACCGATCAGCAGCTCTATGACGCGATCCGCGATATCCGTCTGCAGGCACAGCAGTCGCAGCGCAGAGCACCTCTGGCCGGCGCTATTGAAGGCGGAGAATGCCGCATCATTGACAACCTGCTCCGGCAACGCCGAGCTGTCGACAAACATCGCGTTCTGGCCACCGGTTTCCGCGATCAGCGCGCCGATCGCTCCGTCCCGGCCGGCGAGCGTGCGGTTGATCAGCTGGGCCGTCTCCGTCGAGCCGGTGAAGGCCACTCCCGCAATCCTGGGATCGGCCACGGCACGCCCGCCTATCGTTGCGCCGTCGCCCGGAAGGAACTGCAGCACCCCCCCCGGCACGCCGGCCTCCATCAGGAGCTGGACTGCCCTGAATGCAACGAGCGGCGTTTGCTCCGCGGGTTTCGCGAGGACGGCGTTTCCGGCTGCAAGTGCTGCCGCAACCTGGCCGGTGAATATGGCGAGGGGGAAGTTCCACGGGCTGATGCAGACGAACACGCCGCGGCCGCGCATGCCGAGGGTGTTGCGCTCTCCCGTCGGCCCGGGTAACAGTGCCGGGTCCGCGAAATGCCTGCGCGCCTCGGCCGCGTAAAAGCGCAGGAAATCCACCGCTTCACGCAGCTCCGCCATGGCGTCCGGGAGCGTCTTTCCCGCTTCGCTGACGCACAGCGACAGCAGCTCCGGCCTGTGCTGCTCATAGAGATCAGCGGCTTTCTCGAGGACCTCCGCGCGTCTTGATGCCGGAGTCCTGTCCCACGCTTTCTGGGCTGCACAGGCGCTGTTTATCGCATCGTCAACCTGCCCGGGCGTCGCCACCTGGCAGGTGCCGACTGTCTGACTGCGATCCGCCGGATTGGTCGAATCGACGACCTTCCCGGGAACCGACTTGCCCGCAACGATCGGCTGCGCGGCGACAGGATGCGAAGCGGCATCCTGCATCGCCGCAAGCAGGTTCGTCATGACGCTGTCGTCGGCAAAGTTGAGGCCCTCGGAATTCCTGCGCTCCTCGCCGAACAGCCTGCCCGGCGATGGAATACGCGGGTGCGGCGCCCCGCCATGTTCCTCTGCCGCCATGATCGGGTCGGCAACGATGTCGGCCACGTCGATCGACTCATCGACAATCCGGTTGACGAACGAGGTATTGGCCCCGTTCTCCAGCAGACGCCTGACCAGGTAAGGCAGCAGGTCCTTGTGACTGCCTACCGGCGCATACACGCGGCACGGGCGGGCGAACTTCTCCGGATCGATGATCTCGGCGTAGAGTTCCTCACCCATGCCGTGCAGGCGCTGGAATTCGTAATCGCGGCGCGAACCGGCAAAGTGCATCACGCTCGCGAGCGTATGCGCGTTGTGGGTCGCAAACTGCGGATAAAGTGCATCGCCTGCATCGAGGGCCAGCCTCGCACAGGCCAGGTAGGAAACATCGGTGTGCACCTTGCGCGTGAAGACGGGATAGCTATCCAGTCCCAGCTCCTGCGCGTGCTTGATCTCCGTGTCCCAGTAGGCACCCTTCACGAGGCGCACGGGTATCCGGCGGCCCACGTCGTGCGCGAGGCCCTGAAGGTACCTGAACACATCGCTCGCACGGCGCTGGTAGGTCTGCACGGCCAGACCGAGGCCGTTGTATCCGTCCAGACCGGCATCGCGGAATACGCGCTCGAAGACCTGCAGCGACAGTTCCAGCCGGTCCGCCTCCTCCGCATCGATCGTCATCGCGATATCCGACTGTTTCGCGTGCTCCGCAAGCTCCAGCACCCGTGGCGTCAGCTCACGGAGCACCCGGTCCACCTGCGAGTACTCATACCGTGGATGCAAAGCCGAGAGTTTCACGGAGATACTGGGAGCCGAGAAGATGTCGTCACCCGCGGTACGCGGTGCCGCCCCTATCTCGCCTATCGCCGAGTGATAAGCCTCGAAGTACCTGCGAGCGTCCGCCGCCGTGAGTGCCGCCTCACCGAGCATGTCGAACGAGTAGCGATAGGCCTTGTTGCGCTTCGATACAGAGCGCTGCAGAGCCTCATTTATCGTGCGGCCCATGACGAACTGGTGCCCCATGATGCGCATCGCCTGGCGCATTGCCGTTCGAACAACCGGTTCGCCAGCGCGACTCGCAACCTTCGCGAGCATCTGGGCGGGGTTGACGCGTGCCGATTCGTCGATCTTCAACAGCTGCCCGGTCAACATGAGCCCCCACGTCGACGCGTTGACGAACAGCGACTCGCTCGTGCCGAGATGTTCCTTCCACCTGGCCGCCGTGATCTTGTCGGCGATCAGGCGATCTGCCGTATCGGCGTCCGGAATGCGCAGCAAGGCCTCCGCGATGCACATGAGCAGTACGCCCTCTTCCGAAGACAGGTCGTACTGCTGCAGGAAAGCGTCGATGCCGCCCTCCCGCGCCTTGTTCCTGCGCACCGCAGCCACCAGTTCCGTGGCGGTATCGCGAATCCTTGCTCGCGCCGACTCGGCCGGATCGGCGATCCCCCTGAGTTCATTGACGAGCGCCTGCTCGTCGCCGAGGTAACGCGCGTTGACGCCCGCGATTGGGCTCGGCCTGGCAAGCGTCTGCCGTGTAAAAAGCATGGATATACCCGCCTGTTGGTATCGTTAGTGTTATTGGCGTCCTGATATACTTTGCGGCCTTTCCTGGTCGAGGGCAATCCCATGCCGGAAACTTTTCTCGCATCTCTGGCCGAGCAGACGGAAGCGCTCCGTGAGCAGGGTCTGTTCAAGTCCGAGCGCTTAATCACGGGACCGCAACAGGCCGATATAGACGTGCGGATGAACGGCGGCAGCAAGCACGTATTGAATCTCTGCGCCAATAATTACCTGGGGCTCGCCAATCATCCCGAAGTCGTCGCGGCCGCACACAAAGCACTCGATGACTTCGGCTATGGCATGGCTTCGGTGCGGTTTATCTGCGGCACCCAGACCATCCACAAGGAGCTCGAGGCACGTATCAGCGCTTTTCTCGGTACCGAGGATACGATCCTCTACCCGTCGTGCTTCGACGCCAACGGCGGGCTGTTCGAGACGATACTCGGACCCGAAGATGCGGTTATCAGCGACGCGCTGAACCATGCCAGCATCATCGACGGCATCCGCCTCTGCAAGGCGCAGCGCTTCCGCTACCAGCATGACGATATGCAGGACCTTCGCGCCCAGCTGGAGGCGGCCGATGCCGGCGCCAAACTCATCGTGACGGACGGTGTCTTCTCCATGGACGGCACGATCGCCAATCTCCAGGAGATCTGCGCACTCGCTGACGAGTTCGACGCTCTCACAATGATCGACGACTGCCATGCGACAGGCTTCCTCGGCGATACGGGGCGCGGCACGCACGAGTACCGCGACGTGATGGGGCGTATCGATATCATCACCGGTACTCTCGGCAAGGCGCTGGGCGGCGCATCCGGCGGCTTCACGTCCGGGCGCAGGGAAATCGTCGGCTGGCTGCGGCAGCGCTCGAGGCCCTACCTGTTTTCGAACTCGGTCGCGCCGGTCATTGCTGCGTCCTCAATTGCCGTGCTCGACCTGATCGAACGCGATAATTCGCTGGCGGAACGCCTGCACGAGAATGCGCGATACTTCCGCGGCAAGATGGAAGAACGAGGCTTCGACCTGATTCCTGGCGAACACCCCATCATCCCCGTCATGCTCGGCGACGCGAAGCTGGCGACGGAAATGGCCGACCGGCTACTCGAGCGCGGCATCTACGTGATCGGATTCTCGTTCCCGGTGGTTCCCGAGGGCCAGGCTCGCATTCGCACACAGATGTCGGCCGGGCTCACGCGGGAGCATCTCGACGAGGCGATCGAGGCGTTCACGGCGGTGGGCAGGGAACTCGGAGTGATCAACTGATGAAAGCACTGGTCAAGGCAAAGCCCGAACGCGGCATCTGGATGCAGGACATCCCGACGCCGGAAGTCGGCCACAATGACGTGCTGATCCGCGTCAATCGCAGCGCAATCTGTGGCACCGATATCCACATCTACCAGTGGGACGACTGGGCGCAACACACGATCCCGGTGCCCCTGGCCGTTGGCCATGAATTCTCCGGCACGATAGTCGAATGCGGCATCGAGGTAAGAGGGTTCGAACCCGGCGATCGCGTATCGGCGGAGGGCCATATCACCTGCGGCGTGTGCAGAAACTGCCGCGCGGGGCGTCGCCACCTGTGCATGAACACCAAGGGTGTCGGCGTGAACCGTCCCGGCGCATTCGCGGAATATATCGCAGTGCCGGCCTTCAATGTCTTCAAGCTGCCCGACGCCATAACGGACGACATGGCGGCAATACTCGACCCGTTCGGCAATGCCACCCATACGGCGCTGTCATTCGATCTCGTCGGTGAGGACGTGCTGATTACGGGCGCGGGGCCGATCGGCATCATGGCAGTGGCCATCGCGCGCTACGCCGGTGCCCGTCACGTCGTGATAACGGACGTGAACGACTACCGGCTCGATCTCGCGCGCAAGATGGGCGCTTCTGTCGCGCTGAACGTGACGCATGACTCCATCGATGACACGATGCGGGCGCTGGGCATGGAGGAAGGATTCGATGTCGGCATGGAAATGTCGGGTAACCCGACCGCGTTTCGCGACCTGCTGCGCACGATGCATCATGGCGGGAAAGTCGCACTCCTCGGCATTCCGCCGGACGAGACCGCCATCGACTGGAACCAGGTGATCTTCAAAGGCCTGATTCTTAAAGGCATCTACGGCCGCGAAATGTTCGAGACCTGGTACAAGATGTCCAGCATGCTGCAGAGCGGGCTCAATATCGAACCCGTGATCACGCATCACTTCGGCATCGACGAGTTCGAGCCGGCGTTCCAGCTAATGGAGTCGGGTCAGTCCGGGAAAGTCATCCTGCACTGGAACTAGGCGTCATTCGAACTCGCAGAGGCAGTGCGCGTAAACGCCTTTCGGGTCATCGAATTCCGTCAGGGGCGCAAGGGCTTGCTCCAGCCTGCCAGCTAATTTCTGTAGCGACGACGGCTCTGATTGCAGGAAGTCGAACTGCAGCCCGAAGCTTTTTGCGGTACCGAGCATGTCGACGATCATCTGCTCCGTTGGCGACAACTCGATCATGACCGGCTTGCGGCCGTACTCACCCTCGGGCAAGTCGACCAGCTCTGCCGCAAACGCGATGGCTTCCTCGAGCCCGCCCAGTTCGTCGACCAGGCCGTGTCGCAAGGCGTCGGCGCCGGTCCATACGCGTCCCTGGCCGACAACATCCACCGCGTCCTTGTCCATGCCCCGGTATGTCGCGACACGGCCGATGAAGTCGTCGTAGCCTTCCTCGATTACGATCTGAACCAGGCGCTTCGCATCGTCCGTCATTGCACGATCGGGACGCAGTTGGCCGGACAGCGGCGTCGAACCGACACCATCGTTCGCGATGCCCAGGTGCGCGGCAGTGCGCTGGTAGGTCGGTATCATGCCGAAGATGCCGATCGATCCCGTGATGGTCATCGGATTGGCGAATATCCGGTCTGCACCGACCGAGATCCAGTAGCCGCCGGACGCCGCGACGCTGCTCATGGAGGCTACGACCGGTTTCCCGGCATCCTGCAGTGCCGCGATTTCGTTGGCGATTACATCGGATGCAAAAGCGCTGCCCCCGGGACTGTCGACGCGCAGCACCACTGCCTTGATGGAGTCGTCGTCGCGCGCACGCCGCAGCAATTTCGCAGTCGAATCGGCGCCGATTGCACCCGGTGGCTGCGACCCTGACTGGATAGCTCCGGAAGCAATGATGATACCGATGTTCTGATCGGCAACCTGTTTGCCATTGAGCATGTCTTCATGGGCGAGATACTCACCCATGCCGATTGCGCTGTATGTGGCCTCCGAATCCTCGTCCGCGCCCACGTAACCTATAAGCAGTTCCCGAAGCTGCGTGCGGGTCTTGAGCTCATCGACGAGGTTGTGATCAACTGCTGCCTGCGCAAGGTCGCCATTGGCTGCGGCAACCACGTCAACGTAGTTGTCCGTGTATTCCTGCATCTCGGCGACGCTCATCGCCCGGGCTGCGGCAACCTCCTCCAGGTAGGTTCCCCACAGCTGATCGATCAGGCTGAGCGAGGCCTCACGGTCCGCCTCGGACATATCCATGCGCTCGAATGGCTCGACGGCCGACTTGTACGTGCCAACCTTGAAGATGTTCCAGTCGAGCTTCAGCTTTTCGATCGCATCACGGAAATAGCTCCTGAAGCGCCCGTAGCCCTGCAGCAGCACGCCGCCCTGCGGATGCAGATAGACCTCGTCCGCATGTGCCGCGACAAAGTAAGCCTGCTGTGACATGAAATCAGCGCTGGCGATTACGGGCTTGCCGGATGCCTTGAATTCCTCGATGGCGCGGACGATACGCTGCAACTTGGGCAGCCCCGCTCCACCCAGCGAGCTGAGTTCGATGTGAACTGCTCCGATACGGTCGTCGTCAGCCGCATACTCGAGGGCATCGACGATATCCTGAAGCACCGTCTGGGGCTGCGTTTCATCGAGCAGTTCGGCAATTGCGCGATCGAACGGCTCGCCCTCCAGCTCCTCGACTATCGAGCCTGCCGGCTTAATCAACAATGCTGCCCGGTCCGGCAACACGGGTGTCGTTCCGGACAAGGCGCCAACGAAAATCGCAAACACCAAGAGCAGCAATAACAGGTGCAATATCTTGCGGAACCCATCGACACCACTCCAGATTCCCGACAGCAGCCTGACCAGCAGATTTCTTTTTTTCATGAAATTCATTTCTCCTGACGCGATGGCGGACATCGCCGCGTCAATCACTAGTTTACGCTGTGACCGTCCGACCGGCTACCGGGCTCACCCTGGCACGAGGAATAGCGACAGTCCCGGCCAGAACGTAATGATCAATACCGACAACATCAGGATGACCAGGAAAGGGAACGTGGCAGAGTAAACGTGCATGATCGGCTTCTCGAAGCGGTAGCTCGCAATAAACAGGTTCAAGCCGACAGGCGGCGTCATGTAACCGAGCTGCATGGCCGCAAGAAATACGATACCGAGGTGCACGGGATCGACATTGTAAGCCGCCGCGATCGGCAGGATCAGCGGCACGACAAGCACGATCGCCGAGAAAATGTCGATAAGCGCGCCCAGGATCAGGAGGAATACGAGCAACAGGATGAGGAACGAAGTCTGGCTGGACACCAGGCCGGACACCGAGGCAAGCAGCTCCTGGGGAACGCCCGCACTGATCATGTAGTTGGTCGAGGCCAGCGACACGCCGAGGATCGCGAGTATTCCGCCGACGAGTACCATCGATTCACGGATGATTCGCGGCAACTCGCGCAGGCGTATTTCGCGATGAATCAGGACCTCGACGATGAACACGTAAAGCGCGGTAATCGCCGCAGCTTCCGACACCGCCAGGAAACCCGAATAGATGCCGCCGAGAACGACCAGCGGCAGCGGAATCTCCCAGGCCGTTTCACGAACCGCTCCGCCGAACTCGCGCATCGAAAACTTCTGCAGCACTTTCGGGCTGCTGCGGCTCACCCACAGGCTCCAGCCCGACAGCATCACCAGCATAAGCATGCCGGGCAGGATGCCGGCCAGGAACAGGTAGTCAATCGACACTTCGGCGATCACGCCGTAGAGAATCAGGGGCAGCGATGGCGCGAACAGCAGCCCGAGGCTGCCTGACGATGTAACGAGACCGAGATTGAACTTGTCCGGGTAGCCGTCCTGCTTCAATGCCGGGTAGAGGATCGCCCCCAGCGCGATAATCGTGACGCCGGATGCGCCTGTAAATGCCGTGAAGAACGCGCATGCCGCAAGCGATACCAGGGCGAGACCACCAGGCATCCAGCCGAGCAGCGCATCGGTCAGCCGCACGAGCCGTTGCGGCGCGTTGCTTTCGCTCAGCAGGTAGCCGGCAAACGTAAACAAGGGAATCGCCGCAAGGAATGGCAGATCGGCGATGCTCAGGACCTCCAGAGCGATATTCATGAGATCCGTTTCGTCGCGATAGAATCCCAGCATGGCGCTGGTCGCGATGACCGCGAAGAGCGGCGCACCCAGTATCGCGAGCAGCGCGAGAATGACGGTGAGTACTATCACGCGGCGCCCGCTTGCTTCCTGCCCGTCGCCACGAGGAAGATTTCGCGGATGACGGAAACCGCGAAACGGTAGCTCATCAGTGCAAATGCACCCGGCACCACGACGTGTGCGATCCATGCCGGCACGTCGATCAACACCGTATCTTCGAACTCGATCTCGAGCTGCAGGTATCGCCACGCCTGCCAGGCCACTACGCCGCATACGATCGCTGCAAACACGTCGACAAACAGGCGAATTGCAGTTACGGCTTTACCCGGCAGCAGATGCGACAGCGCGTCGATACGGATATGGCGATTGTCGCGGGTGGCGGCGATCGAGCCGACCATGGCCAGCCAGAGGACGAGCAGCTTGATCAGTTCGTCAGCGCGGAAGAATCCCGTTTCGAATAACTCTCTGAGGATGATCTGGCCGACGGCCAGCAGGACAAGCGAGCCAAGCAGGACGACGAGCGCCGCATTTTCCGCCAGCTTGCCGAATCGTTCCAGCCGCGCCAGCAGGGAAATCATGCCGTGACTCACTGAGACCCGGCCACCGCTTCGCTATTCGCTGCCCTGAATTCCTGCACGTACTCCAGCATCTCGTCATAGACCGCCAGGTCGAATGCACCGTCTTCGCCGAGGCGCCGGTTCGACTCGAGCAGCCGTCCTCGCAACCTCGCTACTTCCTCGGCATCGAACGGCACGCTCTCTATGCCGGTATTGAGGAGCGCATCCCGCGCCTCATGGTTGTCCTCGAGATTGGCGCGATCGAAATTCCTGTAGGTCTCCTCCATGACCTCGCGCACCACCATCTGGTCCGCGTCGCTCAGCTTGCTGAACGCCCGTTTGTCCACCGCCATGAATCCGACCGTATAGGCGAGCGGGATTTCCGTCACGTACTTGATCTTCGTGTGCCACTGCAATACCAGCGCCCCGATTGGCGACATGGCCACGATATCGATCAGGCCGGTCTGGAGACCGGTAAGGACATCGGTGAGAGGCAGCGTAACGGGTGCCAGCGACAATGCCTCCATCGAGGCATAGCTGATACTGTCACCTTCGGGTACCCAGACGCGCTTGCCCTTGAGATCGTCGAGGCTCTTTACAGGAGTATTCGACATGACAATGGCGAAACCACCTGCTGCAAATCCGAAATTGACGAAGCCCGCAGCCTCGAGCCCTTCCTGCAGCTTGCTGTCGAGCCGCTCGCGCACGTAAGCCGCCTCTTCTTCGGAGTCGAATACCAGCGGCATACCGTAAATGTTCAGGTTGGGATAAATGTCCGACAGTGCCACCGGCGTGAAGGCACCACCCTGAAGCGCGCCGATGCGGATCTTGCCGAGCACTTTGCTGTCGTTGCCCATAACGCCGCCACCGTAATACTTGATCTGCACGCGGCCGTCGGTGCGCTCCTTGATCTCTTTCGCGCTCTCGCGCATGTCCTTCATCCATTGCGAGCCTTCCGGCGTCACCGTGGCAATCTTCAGGGTGGCGGCATTCGCGACGCCGCCAAGTGTGAGAGCGAGTAAAGCAATGAGAAATTTGTTCATTAGTCGTATACCTGTCCAGGTTCCGATCAGAAATAGTCGTCCGCTTCGGCCATGAGCTGTTCAGCTTCTTCCTTGGCCATGACATTACCGAGCGTTAGCCCATCCGCGTATGGACTCGCCTCGATAACCTCGCCCAGCAGCCGGTCGTGCAGTTCACGCTCGTAAAGGAGCTTTGCGTAACCCTTCGCATACTCCACTTTGGCGCTAAGGTCCATGCCATCCGACATCGCGATGGCCTTCTCGAAATGCTCACGAGCTTCTTCCGGCTTTCCGCCGAGCGACGGGGGCCGCAACGTCAGCAAGATCCCCATGTAGGTATGGACCGTGCCATCGACATCGTCACCCGCGATTTCGAGATAGCGGTTGAAAAGTGCTTCGACCTGCGGCAGTTCCGCGAGCGCATTCCAGTCGTCGCTGTGCGCACGCAGGTATGCGAGCGTCGCGAAGCCGTATGCGTAAAGATAATCTGAATGCCTGTGGCCGACGCCGTCGAGAGACGCTACGAACTCGTCATAGCTGGCGTCGGGCCAGCCGCAGGATGAAGCGTAGGATTCACACATGGCATCCTGCGCGTAATTTCGCGCACGCGTCGTGAGCCGCGCTGCGCGCGCCGGGTCGTCCGCAAAAACCGCACCGTAGGACGCATACAGTGTTGCCGCCGCGGCCAGCAACTCGGGATTGTCCGGATCGCCCTCGAGGAAGCTGTCGAGGAGCAGCATGTAGGACGGCGCCCCGGCACGGACCGTTTCCGGATCGTCCTGGTTGAGAATCGCGCTCGACAGGTTCTCGGCAAGACCGCTTGCGGCGGAGGCCATCATTGAGGCGCACCCGCCGAGCGACAGGCTGGCGAATGCGAGCAGCACAGCGCCGCCCTGAGTTCTTCGAAAAATCGATCTCATGCCACGAAAGACCCGGCCCAAGCGAATAGGTTCAGGCTAACCGACCTGCAGCCACCAATTATGTGGAATCGGCCACAGATTTGGAACCGTGCCGCCGCCAGCGGCACGGTATCTACTAGATCTTTTCCTTGATGCGCGCAGCCTTGCCCGTGCGCCCGCGCAGGTAGTAAAGCTTCGCACGGCGTACATCGCCGCGGCGCTTCAGCGTGATGGAATCCACGGTCGGGCTGTAGGTCTGGAACACGCGCTCTACGCCTTCGCCATGGGAAATCTTGCGTACCGTGAACGAGGAATTGAGGCCGCGGTTACGCTTGGCGATGACGATACCCTCGAACGCCTGCAGGCGTTCGCGAGTGCCTTCCCTGACCTTCACCTGGACGACAACGGTATCCCCCGGCGAAAAATCGGGGAATTCCTTGCCCATCTGTTCCTGTTCGATCGCTTCGATAATCTTGCTCATGTCACTCTACCCTGTTCTTTCAGGAACTCGTCGAGCAGCTGCTGCTGCTCGCGGCCCAGTTGCAACTTCTTCACCAGGTCCGGGCGCCTCAGGAAACTGCGACCCAGGGCCTGTTTGTAACGCCATCGCGCAATGCGCGCATGATCGCCGGACAGCAGCACCGCCGGCACCCTGCGACCCTCGATTTCCTCGGGCCGCGTGTAGTGGGGATAGTCCAGCAACCCCTCTACGAACGAATCCTGCGCCGCCGAATCCTCGTCACCGAGCGCGCCCGGCAGCAGTCGTACGACAGCATCGATAACCGCCATTGCGGCTATCTCGCCACCCGACAATACGAAATCGCCGAGCGAAAGTTCTTCGTCAACCTCTTCCTCGATCAGCCGTTCGTCGACACCCTCGTAACGGCCAGCGAACAACACCATACCCGGCAATGTCGCCAGCCGCGCTGCTTCGCCCTGATCGAAGACCCGGCCGGCCGGCGACAGGTAGATCACCGGACAGCCCTCGGGCAACGCCGCGCGTGCCGCTCGTATCGCCTCGGCCGCAGGCTGGTACTTGAGTACCATGCCCGGACCGCCACCATACGGCCGATCGTCCACGGTGCGGTGCGTATCGGTCGCGTAATCCCGCGGATTTTCTATCCGCAGCGCGGCAAGCTGCCGCTCGATCGCGCGTCCGACGACGCCATGTTCCGCCACCGTGCGGATCATTTCGGGGAATATACTGACAACGCCTATCTGCATGATGTCAGTCCCACTCCCAGTCGACGTGGATTACGCCCGCGGCGAGATCCACATCCAGTATCACTGTTCCCGGCACGAACGGAATCAACCGCTCGACCGGACCGTCCACGACCAGCACGTCGTTGGCGCCAGTCGCCACCAGGCAGGCAACCCTGCCGAGTTCGGTACCATCCCTGTGCACGACGGCCAGGCCCTCGAGGTCGGCCCAGTAATAATGGCCTTCCTCCGGCTCCGGCAACGCATCGCGATCGACGCCGATATCGCTGCCTATCAGTTCCGCGGCAGCATCCCGGTCATCGATTCCCTCGAGACGCGCGATCACCGCCTTGCCGTGGCGCTTGCCCTCGGCAAGCTCGACCCGTTGCCAGTCTCCGTCCCGGCCCAGCAACCAGTCCCTGTAATCCAGTACCGCTTCCCGCGGCTCGGTGTACGAGTACACCTTGATCCAGCCCCTGACACCGAAAAGGCCGACGATGCGGCCCAGTATCACCGGCTGTGTCAGAGCGTCAGTCACACTGTTATCGCCGGCCCGCCGTTGCGGCCCGGCTGCGGCTTCAGGCGCTGGCAGCAGCCTTCCGATGCACCTTCAGGAGCGAGGCGACCCGGTCGGACGGCTTGGCGCCCTGCCCGATCCAGTAATCCACGCGCTCGAGGTCGATGCGCAGGTTCTCCTCGTGATCACGGCCAACCGGATTGAAGAAGCCGATACGCTCGATATAGCGGCCATCCCGACGATTACGGCTGTCGGTAACGACCACGTGATAAAAAGGACGCTTTTTCGCGCCAGCGCGCGAAAGACGAATACTAACCATTACTTTCCCGTTAAATAACCTGAGGAGGCGGACACGCCTGAGCTCGGGCTGACCCGAGTAAAGCGCGCATTGTACTGGTTTCGGCCTAAATGTGAAGCGTTTTCGGGCCCTGAATTGCCCCTTTATACGCAGAAAAACCCGAAGATTTACGGCAGCTTGGGTGTAGATCAGCCGAAACCGGGCGGCAGACCCCCGCCCGGCATGCCGCGCATCATCTTCTTCATGCCTCCGCGCGACATCTTTTTCATCATCCTTTCCATCTGGGTGAACTGCTTCAGCAGCCGATTCACGTCCTGCACCTGCAGCCCGCAGCCCTGCGCAATGCGCTTCTTGCGGGAACCGTTGATGGTCTTCGGGAAGCGCCGCTCGGACGGTGTCATCGAGTTGATGATCGCGATCTGGCGGCGCATCTGCTGCTCGCCTACGCCGTCCTTGAGGGCCGCTGCGTTGACGTTCCCGGGAATGGGCAGCTTGTCCAGCATCGCGCCCAGGCCGCCCATGTTCATCATCTGTTCGAACTGGTCGCGCAGGTCGGACAGGTCGAAGCCGCGGCCTTTCTTGAGTTTCCTGGCAAGCTTCTCGGTCTTTTCCTTGCTGACCTTGTCCTCGATCTCTTCGACGAGCGACAGGACGTCTCCCATACCGAGGATGCGCGAAGCCATTCGCTCCGGATGAAACGCCTCGAGGCCGTCCACTTTCTCGCCCACGCCGAGAAACCGGATCGGCTGGCCCGTGATTTCCCGCACCGAGAGCGCGACGCCTCCCTTGGCGTCGCCATCGGCCTTGGTCAGTACCACGCCGGTCAGCGGCAGCGCCTCGCTGAACGCCGTGGCTGCATTGACGGCGTCCTGGCCCGCCATGCTGTCGACCACGAACAGGGTTTCCTGCGGATCGGCCGCCTTATGGACCGCAGCGGCCTCCTCCATCATGGCGCTATCGATATGCAGCCGGCCCGCGGTGTCGACGATAAGCACATCCGCGTGCGATCGCCGCGCCTCGTCCAGGGCGCGTTCGACGATGGCGACCGGCGCCTCCCCGGGATCGCTGTCGCAATGCAACGCGCCGACCTCGTCGGCCAGCGTCTTCAGCTGCAGGATCGCTGCGGGACGATGCACGTCGACGCTGACGAGCATCACGCGCTTCTTGTCCTTTTCCATGATGCGCCTGGCGAGTTTCGCGGCCGAAGTCGTCTTGCCCGCACCCTGCAGCCCGGCAAGGAGTATCACCGCCGGCGGCTGCGCTTTCAGGTTGAGTGGCGCATGGTCGCCGCCGAGGATCGCGACGAGTTCGTTGTGGATAATCTTGACGAGCGCCTGCCCCGGCGTGAGGCTCCTGGCGACCTCTTCGCCGACCGCGCGTTCCCTGATGCGCTCGATGAAGGTCTTGACGACGGGCAGCGCGACGTCGGCTTCGAGCAGCGCGAGCCGCACCTGCCGCAGGGTGTCCTTGATATTGGACTCGGTGAGGCGACCCTTGCCGCTTAGATTACGCGCGGCCTCGGACAGCCGCCCTGTGAGATTCTCAAACATGGCGCGCAGTCTAGCAGATCACTCGCGCGGCACCGGTACAAACAACGGTGCTTGCTCTCGTCATGGCTCGCTTCGCTGCGCTTTACTTCCTCGAGCAAGCACCGTTGTCTGTCGTCGAGCGCGGGGCGAGACGCGAGGATTCTTTTTCGAGGAGGTAACGACGAGAAAAATGAATCGGAGCGGCTCGCCAATCCGCATAGCCGTTCGAGCGACCTATATAGTCAGGACGGTGCCGCGCGAGAGCATCTGGATATTCTTGTCGGGGGCGGCGGCGACGACCTGCTTCAGGATGCGCGCCTCTTCACCCGGCTTCATGCCGGTCAGCCAGATCTCGGGCTGGTGCTGGAGGCGTTCGAGATCGCGCGTCAGTGTCCGCGGGCAGTAGTGGCCGGCATCGGCCGCCAGCTGCTCCATCTCGTCAGGAAACGATACCTCGATGACGAGTACTTTCAGGTCCTCGCAGGCGTTCAGCACCGGCCACAGGGTCTCGTTCGTCTTGGTGTCGCCGCTGACCGCAAATACGCCGCCGGAGTTCTGCACCGTGAATCCCAGGGACGGAACACTGTGCATGACGTCGACGGCGTAGAATTCGCGATTACCGATCGTGATCGTGTCGCCAGGGCTGCATACCTGGTAGCGAAGCATGGGACGCTCCCGCGACGGAATCCTTGCGAAATCCGGCCAGATGACGTCGTTGAACAGGTGTTCCCTGATCGCGCGCAGGGTCTCGTCCCGCGCGTATACGGTCACCGGGGTATCGAAGCCCTCGTCGAATACCGTGTCCACGAGCAGCGGCAATCCGGCGATGTGGTCGAGATGCGCGTGCGTCAGGAAAACGTGCCGTATAGGCTGCAGTTCGGCGAGCGAGAGGTCGCCGATTCCCGTCCCGGCATCGATAAGGACATCTTCGTCCACGAGCATTGCCGTGGTACGTGCCCCGGCACCAATGCCGCCGCTGCAACCAAGTATTCGAATACGCATAACGTCGAGGGTTCTATTGCCCGCCACCATGTGGGATGATGCATCCGAAGAAACGGTAGGTTATCGACCGACGGGTTTCTGTGTTTCAAATCACACTTCCATTTCTGTACCTGGCCGCCGCCGCGGGCTTTGCGGGCAGCCGGCTGCGTAACGAATCCGCATACGCCGGCCTTATGCGTAACGTCGCATTCGTGCTCGCCGTCATAGCGATCGTGATTCATGGTGCCGGACTCCTCGATTCCGTCACGCGCGGCGGCGCTATAAACGTATCGCTGGTCTCCTCGGTATCGCTGATCGGCCTGCAGCTCGCGATCATCGGGACACTCGCAGCAGTCGATTCGGACCTGCGCGGCGTCGCGGCGGGGCTCATTGTGCTGGCCGCGCCCGCGGCGCTGGCGACACAAACCAGCGCTGCAGAAGTCACCGGCAGCGGCCTGAGCTGGCAGCTGCAGACACATGTCTTCACGGCCATGTTCGCCTACGGGCTCCTGGCCGCTGGCGCCATCGTGGCAGTCTACGCGTTGATTCAGGACCATCGGTTGCGCGCGGCCAAGCTGTCCACAGTCAATCACCTGTTTGCCCCGCTCGAAAAGACGGAACGCGTGCTGTACGGAGTTGCGTCCGCGGGTATCACGGTGCTCGCGATGTCCATGGCACTCGGCATCACGTTTGTCGAGAACCTCTTCGCCCAGCACCTGGTTCACAAGACCGTACTATCGCTCATTGCCTTGCTGGTGTTCGGCATCCTGCTGGCAGGGCGTCACTTCGCGGGTTGGCGTGGCAAACGCGCCATTTACCTGTATCTCGGCGGATTTGCCCTGTTGTTCCTCGCCTACTTCGGCAGCCGCTATATTCTTGAAGTCGTTCTGCATCGCAGCTGGGGCTAGCGATGCGGTGCCCCGGTTCCTTGACAGGCAGGCGGGCGGCTGCTGAACTCAACTAATCGCGACTACATCGAGGTACTCGTCCTTTGGGCGATGACGTTCCACTATCGGCCCTGTTTGGGCTGCTGATCGCATTACTCATGCTTTCCGCCTTCTTTTCCGGCTCGGAAACGGCTCTCGTGAGCCTCAATCGCTACCAGCTGCGCCACAAGGCGCGCCAGGGGCACCGGGGTGCCAGGCTCGCCGAGACCTTGCTGCAGCGCCCTGACCGCCTTATCGGTTTGATCCTCCTCGGCAACAACCTGGTCAACTTCTCGGCGGCATCGCTGGTCGCAATCATCGCCTTCGAGATGGGCGGCGAACCGGCTGTCGCCCTCGGCACACTTATCCTGACGCTGGTCGTGCTGATCTTCTCGGAGGCGGCCCCGAAGACGCTCGCCGCGCTGCATCCCGAGCGACTCGCTTTCCCGGCCGCGATGGTCTATTACCCGCTGCTGAAGATTACCTACCCGATCGTGTGGCTCACGAACGCCGCTTCGAACGGCGTGTTGTTCCTGCTCGGCGTTCGCAGCGGAGATACCGAACTACAGCCCCTCACCCGGGAGGAATTGCGGACTGTCGTGCACGAAGCAGGCGGCCGGATTTCCAGCCGGTACCAGCAAATGCTGCTCAGCATTCTCGATCTCGAGAAGGTAACCGTCGACGATGTCATGGTGCCGCACAACGAGATCATCGGCATCGACCTCGACGATGAAATCGCCGAAATCGAGGAGATCATCAGCAAGAGTGAGCACACGCGTCTACCGGTTTACGAGGACAACGTCGACAATGTAATCGGTATCCTGCATCTGCGCCGGCTCGCAAACCTGGCGCCGCAATCGTTCGACAAGACGTCGATCCGGACTTTGCTCGACGACCCGTACTTCGTGCCCGAGGGGACCCCACTCAGCAAGCAACTCGTCCAGTTCCAGCGACGTCGCGAGCGTGTCGCGCTCGTAGTCGACGAATATGGCGACATCCAGGGCATCGTGACCCTCGAGGATATACTCGAGGAAATCGTTGGTGAATTTACGACCGATCCGGCAGACCAGATCGAGGACGTGGTCCGCGAGGGACCGGACTCGTTCCTGGTAAGCGGTGCGGCCAACATCCGCGAACTCAACCGGGCACAGGACTGGGAACTCCCGACGGACGGTCCGAAGACGCTGAACGGCCTGATTCTCGAATTACTGGAGACGATCCCGGAACCGTCGACCTGCCTGAAAATCAGCGGTTATCCCCTGGAGATCGTGGCGTCCGACGAGAATCGCGTCCGCACCGTGCGGATCGGCCCCCGGGTAATCGAACCCGAGCCCTAGAAGGCCGCGTCGACCGCCTCCCTGATACGCGACACCGGGATGATCTCGATTCCTGCGGTAGCCTTGCGCGGCGCATTGGCACGCGGAACGATTGCGCAGCTGAAGCCCTGCTTCGCGGCGGCGGCTATTCGCTCTTCACCGTAGCGCACCGGTCGCACCTCGCCGGCCAGCCCGATTTCCCCGAAGCTCACCAGTCCCTCCCTGCAGGGCCGGTTGCGAAAACTCGAAACCACCGATAGCAGTGTCGGGAGATCCACGGCGGTCTCGGCGATCCGCAGCCCCCCGACCACATTGACGAATACGTCTTCGGGCCCGAGCTGCACGTCGCCATGGCGCTGCAGGACGGCGAGCAACAATGCCAGGCGGTTCTGGTCCACTCCCTGCGCGACCCGCTTCGGGTACCCGCCACCGCCATCGGCCACGAGCGCCTGCATCTCGACCAGCAACGCCCGGCTGCCCTCCCAGGCTACCGAAACCACGCTGCCTGGCTCCGCGAGCGTGTCCCGCGAGAGGAAAATCGCCGAGGGATTGCGCACCTCGCGAAAACCCTTGCCCGTCATTGCGAATACGCCCATTTCGCCGGTTGCGCCAAAACGGTTCTTCACCGAGCGAATCATCGTATAGCGGCTGGCCGGATCGTTTTCGAAGTACAGCACCGTATCGACCATGTGCTCAACGACTCTCGGCCCAGCAATCGCCCCCTCCTTGGTCACGTGCCCGATGACGAAAACAGACACTTCGTTCTGTTTCGCAAACTGCACGATGCGGCCGACACACTCGCGTAACTGGGCCACCGATCCCGGCGCCGATGTCAGCTCCGCGGTCGTCATTGTCTGGATGGAATCGATGATCAGCGCTCGCGACGCATTGCGCCGCGCTTCACCCAGCACGTTTTCGAGGGCCGTGTCGGCCAGCACCTTGAGACTCGAGCTATCGATGGCCAGCCGGCGCGCCCTCTGGCTCACCTGGCGCAGAGACTCCTCGCCAGTTGCATAGAGAACCGGCGCCGCGGCCTGCAGCTGCCCGCTGACCTGTTGCAGCAAGGTGGACTTGCCGACACCCGGGTCGCCCCCGAGAAGCACCACGGCACCCGGCACCAGCCCGCCTCCCAGTACCCGATCAAATTCTGAAAAACCGGTGGCGTAACGCTCTTCAGGGTCCAGTTGCAGCGCATCCAGCCCGGTCGCCTCGGTACCGGCCGCGACAGCCGGCGCGGCCGCTACCCGCACCTCTGACAGGGTATTCCACGCAGCACAGTCGGGGCACTGACCCGCCCATTTCACGCTGTGCGCGCCGCATTCGGCGCAGACGTAGGCTGTTTTTGGCTTCGCCATACCGCTCCTGCTAGCGCTGTTTGCCGCCCACTGCGCGCATCATATCTACAATAATTCTGGAAATATTCAATATCTTATTGTTTTTTATAATAATTATCTGCCAAAGCGAGTGTCGGAGCGGGACGCCTTCCGAACGCGATGATAGCACCGCAAAACAGGCGGTTATGACAAAAAAATGCCAACCCTTTCTCATTAACTGCGGCCGCTATTTTCTATACTTTTCCGCCTGAAACAGGGACATGAACGACTTGAACATCGGCTCGAATCAAAAAAGAAACCGTCTCATCGCCTTGAGCTTCGCGAGCGTACTGCTGCTGCTCGTCTACGGGCCGCTGGCGCCGTGGTTTGTCACTGCAGACCGGTTTCTCTACGACACCTTCTCGTCGGGCCTGCCGAACCGGCCGCTCGACAACGCCATCATCATCAGCATCGACCCGTCTCGTGCCAGCCAGGACGAGATCCTTGCCAGGTACGGCCAGGTGCTTTCGGTGCTCACCCGCAGCCAGGCGGGCCGGATCATCCTGCCGCATCCGCCGGAGCTGGCGGCGGAAGATCGCCTGCCGGGATGGTCTGCCGCTCTCAGCGGGCCCGTGCCGGTCTACGTACCAAACGGTCATCGACTGGCCGAGCTGACGGCTCGCACGGGCTTCATGGACTTCAATCCGGACGATGACGGCGTCCTTCGTCGCGCCGGACTGTGGCAACTCAATGGTGCCGTCATGTCCCCTTCGTTGCCGCTTGCCGTCGCGCTGGACAACGAGCAACTGCCTCCGAGCCGACGCATGTCCGTATCGGACGACACCGTCTATCTTTCGAATTACGAGGAACTGGCCCGGGTACCCGTGGATGAGATCCTGTTCGGAGACTTTGCAAGTACCCAGCTGAACGAAGCGACCATTTTTGTCGATCACGAGCCAGCGTTGGTCGGCGCATGGGCCGTGTTGCCGTCCGGACAGTTCGTCACGCATTCGGAGATTACTGCGGCGCTGATCGCGGACCTCGAGAACGACCGGAACATCATCATGCCCGGGTGGGTCAGCGCGATGCATTGGCTGGCGCCGGCACTGCTCGCCATCCTCGCAGTGCTCTTCCTCCCCGAGCGTGATCGCCGCAACATCGGCGTTATCTGCATCGCAGTCGTCGTTGCACTGCTGCTCCTGGAGATGTTGCTTCTTTATGTATTGCGTGTCCGCCTCGACACCGGCCGCGCAGCGCTGATATTCATTGGTGTCGGCCTGCTGAGTCTCTGGCTGGTAGGAAACCCGAAGAAGGCGACGAAAGACGCGTTCAAGAGAGGTTCCGACTTCCTTGCAGCCGGCCGGCTCGAGCCGGCATTTGCCGAGTTCCGTCGCTGCACACCCTCCGACACGCTCGCAACGGTGATGTACAAACTGTCGATTGCTTTCGAGGAGCAGGCCAAACCCGAACGTGCAGAGGCAGTGCTCGAGTGGATGAAGCGCACTCAGGGAGCCCGCGAAGCAGAGCAGAAAAAGAAACCGGGTGTTGCCGGCGTGCCGAAACGGCTGGGCCGTTACGTGATCGAACGGCGCATAGGCCGCGGCGCCATGGGAGCCGTGTACCTCGCGAAGGATCCGCGGATAAATCGTGCCGTGGCAGTCAAGGCAATCCCGATCGAAAGGGAGTTCGAGGATGAAGAGCTCAAGGAAGCGCGTATCCGTTTCTTCCGGGAAGCCGAATCGGCAGGCCGGCTGACACATCCCAATATCATCACCGTATTCGATGCGGGCGAAGACAAGAGACTTGCTTATATCGCGATGGAGTACGTGCCTGGCATTCCGCTCCGGGACTTCACCGATCCGAAGCGCCTGCTCGCGCCCAAGCGTGCACTCGAGCTGGCGGCGAGCACGGCAGAGGCCCTGGACTACGCCCATAACCAGGGCGTTATTCACCGCGACATCAAGCCGGCCAACCTGCTCTATAACCCGAAGGAGGGTTCGTTGAAGATAAGCGACTTCGGTGTCGCCCGGATAACGGACAACAACCGGACCAAGACCGGGATCGTTTTGGGTACCCCGATGTACATGTCACCGGAGCAACTCGGTGCCGAAGATCTTACAGGCCACTCGGACTTGTTTTCGCTTGGTGTTACTCTATACGAGCTTCTGATCGGCGAGGTGCCTTTCAAAGCAGGCAACATCGCGGCATTAATGACAAAGATCACCACAGAAGATCCCGCTCCGATTGCAGGCAAACGCGCCGGACTCTCACCGAGTATCGATGCTGTGCTTGCCAAGGCGCTGGCCAAACGTCCCGATGATCGCTTCTCATGCGGCGCCGAGATGGCGATCGCGCTGCGAAACTGCGCACGGTACACGTAGTACGATTGACCAGAGTAGAGCGACCTTGAAAAGCCTGCGTGGAAAAATTGCGTTTGCTGAAATTACGGATACCGGCCGGGTACGGGACCATAACGAAGACGCTATAGGATCCAATCCCGATATCGGGCTGATGGTGCTGGCCGACGGCATGGGAGGCTACAACGCTGGCGAGGTGGCGAGCGGGATCGCGGTACAGATTGTCTCCGACCTCGCCGTCGAGGGCGCCAACCGCGAAGAGCGTGAGGACGTCGACCCGCACAGCGGCATGATGCGCCAGTCCATTGTCCTGCGCGACGCGGTTTACCGTGCCAACAAGATTATTTTCCAGACTGCACAAAGCCAGACGCATTGCGAGGGCATGGGCACGACCATCGTCGCCTGCATGTTCTACGACAACAAGGTGAGCATTGCCCACGTCGGCGACTCGCGTGCGTACAGGCTGCGCGACGGTCAGTTCGAGCAACTGACGCTCGACCATTCCCTGTTGCAGGAACTCGTGGATCGAGGCTTCTATTCGCACGACGAAGCACAGAGATCGACCAATCGGAACTACGTAACGCGCGCGCTGGGCGTGGAGCCGACGGTCGAAGTCGAGGTGAACGAATATGAAGTGCTTCCTGATGACATTTACTTGCTGTGCTCGGACGGCTTGCCGGACATGGTCGAAGATGAGGATATTCACTTAACTATCAGTACTTTTAATGATAGTCTTGACGTCGTTGGTCAACAGCTGGTTGAGATGGCCAACGACCACGGCGGACGCGATAACGTGTCGGTGATGCTTGCACAGGTTCTCGGGCCGTTTGCGGCAAAGAAGAACCTGCTGGTCAAGATTGCAGACTTGTTCCGCTAATGTTGGGGTTGCAGGGTAATCTGGAGATTGCAGTCGAGAGCGAGCGGTACGGCCACTTCCGTGGTTGACGCTTCTTCTTATGCTTCATTCCCTGCGTGGTTGACTCTCACTGAGGACGGCGAGAAATCATGGCACGTTTAATTCTTAGCCTGGACAACCAGGTTCTGGCTGAATACAACATGACCAAGGAGCGCTACAGCTACACCATAGGCCGTCTCCCGGATAACGACGTACGCATCGACAACCCGGCGGTCAGCGGTCACCACTCCCTGATCATCAATATCCTGAATGACTCCTTCCTCGAAGACCTGAACAGCACCAACGGCACCTATGTAAATGGCAAGCTGATCAAGAAGCACGCGCTGCAGCACGGTGACGTGATCACGATTGGCCATCACCAGTTGCGCTTCACGGACCAGGAAGTGCCCGAGGCCGAGCAGGACGAATTCGAAAAGACCATGGTCATCCCGAGCGGCCAACAGAGCGCCGAGCAGCTCGCCAGAGCGGAACAGGCTGCGGAAGCCGCAGCGGCTGCAGCTGCTGCTGAAGCTCCGTTGGATGCTGCCGCTGCCGTGCGGCTCGATCCGGAAGAAGCCGCGGCGTTGCATGAAAAGCCGCGCCCGCGCCGGCACACGGAGACCGTCGCAGAAACTGAAACGGCTGCGCCGGTACCGCATGCCGCGACCGCTGCGCCGGTGTCGCATACTGCAACCGCTACAGGTATCGATCCATCGCATGTGCCGAATGCGCTCCCGCTCGCCAAGCTGCAGGTATTGAGTGGCGCATTCGCGGGACGCGAACTCGAATTGACCAAGGCCCTGACCACGCTCGGACGTCCGGGTGTCCAGGTAGCAGCAATCACGCGCCGCGCCGAGGGCTACTACATCGTCCATGTCGAGTCCGGCAAGGACGGCGACTACCCGCTGGTCAACGGCCAGCCGATCGGTGCGCAGGCCCGCAAATTGTCCGACAATGACGTCGTACAGCTGGCCGGTGTCAAGATGGGGTTCTTCGCGAGCTGAGGAAGCTGACTGCTACGGGACGATTTCGCTGTCCTCGCGATTCATGACACCGCACACCAGTTCGTAAGGAATGGCATCCGCCCAGGGGGCGACCTCTTCGACGGGAAGATCGTCGCCCCACAGCGTTGCAATATCGCCGACGCGATCGGAGGCGCCCTGCCCCAGGTCGACCGCTATCATATCCATCGAGACGTTGCCGATGAGCGGCACTCGCCGGCCATTGAGGAGCACCGGCGTACCGCTGCGAAAATGGCGCGTGTAGCCATCGCCGTAACCGGCGGCAATGATGCCCAGCGTCGTGTCCTGTTCGCTGATGTAGGCGCCCTTGTAGCCGACGCGAGCGCCGGCGCGCAGCGGCTTCACCGCTATGAGCCGGGCTTCGAACTGCATTACCGGCTTCAGGCCGAACTCCCGGCCCGTCCTGTCCGCAAACGGTGAAATACCGTAGAGGGAAATGCCTGGCCGGATCCAGAAGTCACCCCTGAAAGCCAGCCGGTCGCGGGCATCGATGACCTGCGGCCAGCCGAGCGATGCGGGTGAGTTCGCGATACTGACCGCGCCGGGGAAATTGCGGGTCACCGGCTCAAAAGCAGCGAGCTGGGCATCGGTCGCAGCATTGTCGAGTTCGTCGGCACTGGCAAAGTGGGTCATCAGTCGCAGCTCGCTCACTGCCCGGGCCGTTTCCAGCCGCGGCAGCAGTTCCGACGCCTCGTCCGGTCGAAACCCGAGGCGGTTCATGCCGGTATCGAACTTGAGCCATACCGTACCGCTGACCCCGTCCGCGCGCTCCAGCAATTCGACCTGCCCGATATGGTGCACGACAAGCTCGAATTTCTCCGCGAACGCGACCTCGAGTTCCTCGGCAGTCGACACGCCGGCCAGCAGCACGACGGGCTTGTCGATCCCGGACTCACGTAGCAGCTGCGCTTCGGGCAGCCGCGCGACGGCAAAAGAGTCTGCCGCGCCAAGGTGTCGCGCGACGGCAACCATGCCATGACCGTAGGCATTGGCCTTGATGACTGCCATGATGCGCGCGCCGGGCGCCGCGTTTCGAAGGACCTCGAGATTGTGTTCGAGCGCGCCGAGCCGGATCAGGGCCCGAGCCCCGAAGTTCACGGATACGCCTCCTCGGCGTAGGTGTCGGGCACCCAGTTCTCGAACTTGGTGTAGCGGCCGACAAAGGTCAGCGGGAAGTCGCCGATGGGACCGTTTCGCTGCTTGGCGATCGAGATGTCCGCGATTCCCTTGCGGGGCGTATCCTGGTTGTAGACTTCCTCGCGATAGATGAAGATGATCATGTCCGCGTCCTGCTCGATGGCGCCGGACTCGCGAAGATCGGACATGACGGGCCGCTTGTCGGTACGCTGCTCGACACTGCGATTGAGCTGCGACAGCGCAATGATCGGCAGCTCGAGTTCCTTGGCGAGCCCCTTGAGCGAACGCGATATCTCGGAGATCTCGGTCGCGCGGTTTTCCTTGTTGCCGGGCACCTGCATCAGCTGCAGGTAGTCAACCACGATTAGCCCGAGTCCGTGCTCACGCTGGAGTCGCCGCGCACGTGCGCGGATTTCCGTCGGCGACAGGCCCGGCGTGTCATCGATAAACAATGGCGCATCCGACATCAGCTGCACGGCCGTGTTGATGCGTGACCAGTCTTCGTCGGGGAAACGCCCGGTTCGCAGGTGCGACTGGTCTACCCGGCCCAGCGAGGCAATCATGCGGAAGGCCAGCTGCTGCGCCGGCATTTCCATCGAGAAGATCGCGGTGGGGACCTTCGATCCGATCGCCGCATTCTCAGCAATATTCACCGCCAGAGTCGTCTTGCCCATGGATGGACGCCCGGCGACGATAACGAGATCGCCGGCCTGGAGGCCAGCCGTCAGCTTGTCGAATTCGGTGTAGCCGGTGGAAATGCCGGTGATATCGCCATCCGACTGGTGGAGCAAATCAATGCGGTCCACCGCATCCGGCAGAATCTGCTTCAAAGACCTGAAACCGGCACGTCCGCGCGCCCCGCGCTCCGCGATCTCGAACACCAGCCGCTCCGCTTCGTCGACGAGTTCCGTCGTCGCACGACCGTCGGTCGCGAAGGCGCTGCCCGAGATCTGGTTGCCTACATGAATGAGCGCGCGCTCGATGGCGCGGTCGCGGAGAATTCTTGCATAAGCCCTGGCGTTGGCGGCGCCGGGCGTTTCATTGGCGAGCGTCGCGAGATACTCGAGACCGCCGGCGGCTTCGAGTTCGCCCCGCTTGTCGAGGTACTCCGACACGGTAACGACATCGCAGGGGCTGCCAGCTTCGACGAGGTTCGCGATCCCCGCGAATATGAGCTGGTGGTCCTTGCGATAAAAATCTTCTGCCGCGATGACGTCGGCGATCTTGTCCCAGGCCTGCGCGTCTAGCATCAGGCCGCCAATCAACGATTGCTCGGCTTCGATGGAATTGGGCGGCACTTTGATGCGCTGCTCAGCGGCAGCGGTGCCAATACCCTCTTCCAATGCCCTTACCATCTGACCCCCCGGGTCTGTCGAAAACCTCTGATCAAAGGTATCACATCATCGAAGTCGCGGACGCGCCTACTCTGACTCGACGACCCGCACGTTGATGTCGACATCCACTTCCGGGTGCAGGTGCACGCCGATAGTAAACTCGCCCAGCTCCTGGATCGGGCCTTCGGGCATGCGGATCTCGCTGCGCTCGACTTCCACCTGGACCTTCTCGAAGGCATCTGCGATATCGATAGGACCGACCGAGCCGAACAGCTTGCCTTCCGGACCTGCGTTGGCCTGAATCACCAGTTCCATGCCTTCGATCGCGCCCGCACGCGTCCTCGCGGCAGCCAGCTCCTCGGCAGCGGCCTTCTCGAGTTCCGCACGGCGCGCCTCGATCTCCTTCATGTTCTCCGGCGTAGCCAGAGCGGCTTTGCCCTGCGGCAGCAGGTAGTTGCGGCCATAGCCAGGCTTGACCTTCACCAGGTCGCCGATGCTGCCCAGATTTTCCACGTTCTCTAACAGGATGACGTTCATTTCCTAAGCCTCGTCGTTCAATTCATTGTCTAACTCGCCGCCGGCGCCCTGCGTCGCAAGTCGAACCAGGCGTCGATGTAACCCAGTACCGCCAGTGCGACGACGATGACAGCACTCAGCGGCAGCATCAACACGTACACCATCGCGACCGCAAACCCCGGCAGGATCTCCCGTCCGTGCAACCAGTGCACGATCGCCAGACCCTGTAACCAGAAAACCGCGAACAAGACGAACGCAATATTCTGCAGCCACGCCGCGCCGGTCAGCAGCGCGACAACCGAGCACAGTGCCATTATCAGCGCTATCACCCGGCCGAAATTCAAGTCCCGAAAACGGCCGAATCGGTCCGTTTCCCCGGGCAGCTGCCGAAACAGCTTGTAGCCCAGTACCAGCGTTGCGGCGTAAATCGTCCACAACAGCGTGACGATAAACATCGTCATCTGCGCCGCCAGCATCGCCTGGCTTTCGGTCAGGCTGTCGGCCAGCTCGACGGCGCCGAGATTCCGCCAGATTTCGGCGGCACTCCCCAATTCTGCCTCCCAGAAAGCCACCGGATCCCCGACTACGCCGAAGAACACCAGCATTCCGAGTACCGCGACGAGTACGGATACCTGCAGCGTCAGCGTCAGCGACCGCGTTGCTGCGAGCAGCGTGGCCATCAGCAATGCCGGCAGCCAGTAGACCACGGCAACCGCCAGCACCACCGACGGCGGCGTACCGACCACGATGCCGATCACCGCGAGCAACAGGCCTGCGGCGCCGGCCTTCAAGGCCGCGACCCGCGTACCGTCGTGGAGCGCCAGCAACACGATGAGCGCAGCACTCAGGAACCCCAGGTAAGGCGACGACGTGGCCGCGAGCACCAGGATTCCGTTCAACGGCCTGGCTACCAGCCAATTGGCCATTGCCCGCATTGGCACTGATCTCCGGTGTCTTAGTGCCGGTCGGTATAGGGCAGTAACGCCAGGTAACGTGCGCGCTTGACCGCGGTCGCGAGCTGGCGCTGGTAATGCGCCTTGGTGCCCGTAATACGGCTCGGCACGATCTTGCCCGTTTCCGTAACGTAAGCCTTCAGCAGGTTGAGATCCTTGTAATCGATCTCCTCGATGCCCTCGGCCGTAAAGCGACAGTACTTGCGCCTGCGTGAATAACGACTCATATCAATACTCCTCAGGCGCTCTTCTGCGCAGCGTCTTCTTCCTCCGCAGCGTTCTCTTCTGCGGCGGCGGCATCGGCCGCAGCCGTGCCCTCGTCAATGGACTTCTCGCTCACCTCGGCGGCAACCTCGGCCGGCTGCTCCTCGGCTTTCTTTTCAGCTTCGGCCGGCTGCTCCTCGGCTTTCTTTTCAGCTTCGGCCGGCTCTTCCTCCGGCTTCTCCTCCGCTTTTTCTTCAGGCTGCGCCTCTTCGGTCGCCTCGTCTGCGGCATCTTCCTTGCGCATGGCAGCTTCCGCGGCGGCCTTCGCGTCACGACGCTGTTGCGCTTCCTTCTCCTTGGCCTTTTCTTCGGCCACGGCGACGGCCATCGGCGACGCCTCGGTAATCGCCTTGTCGCGGCTTATCACGAGATGGCGCAGCACCGCATCGTTGAAGCGAAACGCGCCCTTGATCTCTTCGATCACGTCGTAGTTGCACTCAACGTTGAGGAGCACGTAGTGCGCCTTGTGAATCTTGTTGATGGGATGGGCCAGCTGACGGCGACCCCAGTCTTCGGTGCGATGGACCGCACCGCCGGAAGCGGTAACCATGCCCTGGTAACGTTCGACCATGGCAGGCACCTGCTCGCTCTGGTCCGGATGGACCAGGAATACGATTTCGTAATGTCTCATTGTCGTCCCTTCTGGATGAAATCCGCCCGCCTATGTCGGGGGATTACAGCCACCCGGCTTCCCGGTGTGGCAAGAGCTTGTCCCGCGCCCAATGCAGCGGGACGCGAATCCTACCCAAGGCGCCCCGTTGACGCAAGCAGTTTCCCGGCGATTCAGGCGCTTAGCGCCGCTGGCGCAGCGTTTCGTAGAGGCAGATCCCGGTTGCGACCGAGACGTTGAGGCTGGACACCCGTCCCACCATGGGCAGGCTCGCAAGCGCATCGCAGCGCGATGCCACGCCCTTGCCGAGGCCCGTCTCTTCCCGGCCCATGACCAGGGCCAGGTGGCCGTCCAGCTCCATGTCGAAAATGCTCCCGGTTGCTCGATCGCTGGTACCGATGCGGGTCACGCCATAGTCGGCCAGCCAGTCGAGTACCCTGCCAATATTGGCGACCGCGGCAAACGGCAGGGATTCGGCCGCGCCCGCCGCGACCTTGCTGACCGTTGGCCCCAGGCCGGCGGCGCCATGACGTGGCACGACGACCGCATCGACGCCGGCGGCATCCGCTGTACGCAGGCAGGCACCCAGGTTGTGCGGATCCTGGATGCCATCCAGTACCAGCAGCAGCAGCGGCCGGCCGCCGTCCGCGAACCTGGATTCCACCAGCGAGCGCAGGCCCGCCTCGTCGAGCTGTGAGCTGCGGCGAACCTCGGCGACGACGCCCTGGTGACGAACCTCCCCGCTCATCTGCTTGAGGCGCGCCCGGTTCGCTTCCTGTACTTCGATGCCCTTTTCTCGTGCCAGCTCAATGATCGCCGCGACTCGCGGGTTCGCGCTCCGGTATTCCACGCAGACCCGGCGTACCTCGCTGCCGTCGGAGGCGAGCAATTGCTCGACTGCGCGCAGGCCGGTCACGTAACTCGACTTGCTCACCGCCGGCGCCTGCTCCGCCGCTGTTCAGGTTGGTCCTCCATCGGCCGGAAATCGATGCGCCGGGTATCCATGTCGACACGCTGCACCTGCACCTGCATCGGCTCGCCGAGGCTGAAGCTCCGGCCCGTGCGCTCGCCGACCAGCTGCTGGCGGCCGGCATCAAACTTGTAGTAGTCGTTTTGCAGGCTGGTAACGTGCACGAGCCCATCGATCTGCAGCTCCGGAATCTGCACGAACAGGCCGAAATTGGTCACGCCCGTGATGACGCCCGGGTAGTCCTCGCCCACGCGGTCGAGCATGTACTGGCACTTCAGCCAGGCTTCCACCTCGCGCGTCGCGTCCTCGGCACGCCGTTCGTGCCCGGACGTGATCGCACCGAGCCGCTCCATCCTGCCCCTGTCGTACGGGAAGGCGGCCGGTTTGCCGCCGCGAATGATGTGGCGTATGGCGCGGTGCACCAGCAGGTCAGGGTAGCGGCGGATCGGCGACGTGAAATGCGCGTACGCGTCGAGCGCGAGGCCGAAATGACCGATGTTATTGGGCGTGTATTCCGCGTGGGTCAGCGAGCGCAGCATCGCCATGGAGATGGCTGCGCTGTCCGCACGCCCGGCGACCTGTTCGAGCAGCTTGTTGAACTGCATGGGCTCGACATGCTCGGAGTGCGGCACCTTCAGGCCGAGCGAGACGAGGTACTGGCGAAGCTCGTCGAAGCGCTCCGGGTCCGGCCGCGCGTGCACCCGGTAAAGCGAGGCAATCCGGTGCCGCCGCAGGAACTTCGCGGCCTGCACGTTCGCCGCGATCATGCATTCCTCGATCAGCCGGTGCGCGTCGTTGCGCGGTGCCGTCACGATGCGCGCTATTTCGCCGTCCTCGTTGAGTTCGAACTTCGTCATCGGCAGGTCGAGCTCGATGGCGCCCCGCCGGGAGCGATTCAGCGCGAAGGCCTTGTAGAGTTCGTGCAGGTCCTTCAGGCGCTTGTGCAAAAAGCGCGGCACCGCGCTCGTGGCCTTGCCCGTCAGGAAGTCGCTGACCTCTCCATAGGTCAGCCTCGCCTTGGAGCGCATGACGCCTTCCACGAACTTCGCCGAAGAAACCTTGCCGGTCTTGCCGATGCGCATGTCGCACACCAGGCACAGGCGATCTACCTTCGGGTTCAGCGAGCAGAGGCCGTTCGACAGTTCCTCGGGAAGCATCGGCACCACACGGTCCGGAAAATACACCGAGGTGCCCCGCACCGTGGCCTGCTTGTCGAGCGGCGAATCCAGATCCACATAGTGAGCAACGTCGGCAATCGCGACGAGCAGCCGCCAGCCCTCGCCGGCCCGCTCGCAATAGACCGCATCGTCGAAATCGCGTGCATCGGCGCCGTCGATCGTCACCAGGTCGACGTCGCGCAGGTCCACCCGGCCCTTCTTGGCGGCTGTCGGCACCGTCGTTCCGAATTTCGCGACCTGCTCTCGGACCGCGCGCGGCCACTCCGTCGGTATGCCGTTCGAGTGAATCGCGATATCCGTGGCGATGCCCTTCTGGTCGGGTGCGCCGATGACCTTGACGATACGGCCTGTCGCCTGCTCGACGTGGGTCGGATAGTCGAGAATCTCCGCGACGACCATCTGGCCGTGCTGTGCGCCGCCGGTTTCGCCCTTGGCGATCAGGACCCGGTGCGCAATCTTCGGATTGTCCGGTATGACGAGCCCGATGCCGCGCTCGCGGATGAACTGCCCCGCGACTTCCTGCGCCGCACGTTCGAGCACCTCGACGAGCTTGCCGTCGGGCTTGCCGCGCCGATCGAACCCGACCAGCCGGATAACGACGCGGTCACCGTGGAACAGCGAACGCATTTCGCGGGCGGATAGATAGACATCGTCGCCGTCGCGATCGTCGCGAACGACAAATCCGAAGCCGTCCGGGTGCCCGGTCACGGTACCGGTTACGAGGTCGAGCTTGGCCGTCAGGCAGTATTCGCGGCGGCGGTTCTCGATGATCTGCCCTGCCCGGTGCATCGCTTCGAGGCGCTCCTCGAGCAACGCCCGCATGCGCTCACCCCGCAGGCCAAAACCCTCAATAATTTCTTTTACTTTCAGTGGCCTGCCGGCTTCTTCCAGAAAGTCTATGAGCTCGTTTCGGCTGGGGATCGGGTGCTTGTAGGTCTTTTTCTTTGCTGCAGATCGTTTGTCTGTCTTTCGTGGCGGCAAGTGCTCGGACTCCGGGGGTCGTTTTCAATTGACAGGCCGTGACTGCTTTGAGTACAGTGCGCCACCCTGCCCACCGCGCAATTGTACGCGGTAATGCATGGCCCAGGTGGCGGAATTGGTAGACGCGCTAGCTTCAGGTGCTAGTGGGGGTAACCCCGTGGAGGTTCAAGTCCTCTCCTGGGCACCAAACGCTTAAAGACCCCCGTTGGGGGTCTTTGCGTTTGTGGGGGCCAGAGAGGACGTACTCCAGGGTGCCATCTACAACGCCGGTGGTACCCCCGATAGTTGGTCCGGTCCGATTGAAATCCGGGCTACCCTACAACGAAGAACAGGAACTCAATCTCGCATTCGTCCGTGCTTACCGGCTGGGTTCATTCCTCTCCTGGGCACCAAACGCTTAAAGACCCCCGTTGGGGGTCTTTGCGTTTGTGGGGGCCAGAGAGGACGTCCTCCAGGGCTGAGCATCTGATTTGGTTCAGGTCCTGTCCTGGGCCCGCGACCCGTCGACGGCTACCGCGAATAGACCACGCGCCCGCCGACGATGGTCTTGAGCACCTTCGCGTCACGGATAGTCTCCGGCGGTATCGCCGTCAGGTCTCGATCGATCAGCGCCATGTCGGCCAGCATTCCCGCCCTGATCATGCCCTTGCGATCTTCCTCGAACGACGCGTACGCGCCTTCCCAGGTGTAGCCCCTGAGGGCCTGCTCGACCGTGATTTTCTGCTCGGGCACCCAGCCATCAGGGTTCCTGCCATCGAGCGTGCGCCGCGTGACCGCAGCGTAGATCCCTGTGATCGGGTCCGGCGGCGCAACGTACCAGTCACTGCCCAGCGCTACGTGCGCACCGCTGTCGATGAGCGATTTGAACGCATACGTCGTCTCCGCGCGTTCGGAGCCAATCACGTCTTCCGCCCAGCGGCCATCGTCGATCGCGTGATACGGCTGCATGCTCGCGATCACGCCCTGCACCGCGAACCTCGGGATATCGTCCGGGTGGATGTGCTGGGCATGCTCCATGCGCAGGCGCCGGTCACGCTCACCATTTTCCTCGACGACATCGAGGAAGATATCAAGCAGGTCGCGAATCGCCTTGTCGCCGATAGCATGGATATTCAGCTGCAGCCCGGCCGCGTCGGCACCCACCATCATCGCGTGCAGGTTGTCGAGCGAGTCGAGCAGGAAACCGCTTTCCCCCGGCGTATCGGTAAATGGCTCGAGCATGGCTGCCGTGTGGGAGCCCAGCGAGCCGTCCATGAAGCCCTTGACGCCGCCTGTCCTGAGCCACTCACTGCCGCGGCCGTGCCGTTCGATATCCGCCACCAGCTTCCGCCACTCGCCGAGTGGCGTTACCGCATAGATACGCGTGATCAGCTCACCACTGGCTTCTGCTCTCCGATAGGTCTCCAGGCCCGCCCATCCGTCGGCTACGTTGTCGAACATGTCATGCACGGTCGTGACACCGTTCGCCGCAACGTAGTGCATCGCGGCGTCGAGGTAGCTTTCGAGCTGGCGCTCGGTTGGTTCCGGCATCGCCTCCTGGACCAACAGCATGGCGTTGTCCTTGAGGATACCGGTCGGGCGGCCGTCGGCATCGCGGATTATCTCGCCGCCGGCGATATCCGGCGTGTCCGCGTCAACGCCGGCTTGCTGCAGCGCGAGCGAGTTGGCGAGCGCCATGTGGCCGTCGAGCCTGGATATCCACAGCGGATTGTCCGGGGAGACCGCATCGATCCAGTCGCGGCGCGGCAGTTCACCGCCCCAGTTGGTGTGGTCCCACGCGCCGCCGATGATCCATTCCCCGGGCTCGACCGATTTCGCGAACGCCTCTATGCGCCGCGTAAATTCTGCCGGCGTCTGCGCATCCCTTAGCTGTACCGAAGCGATGGCGGCACCGCCCGCGAGAAAATGCACGTGGGTGTCAATGAAGCCCGGCACCAGCATTCCGCCGTCTGCCGCGATGACTTCGGTTGCATCACCGATAAATGGCGCAATGTCCTCCGAGGAACCGACCGCCAGGACCTCCTCTCCCGAGACGGCAACCGCTTCGGCCCAGGGCAGTTCCGGGTCCCCTGTCCAGACGCGCGCACCGGATACGACGAGCGAGGCAGTCGGCGTTTCCGGCGACGAACAGGCACCGGCACCGAGCAGCAATACGATGAGCAGCAGCTTACGGCTGCAGCGTGAGAACAAAGAGCCCATTGATTCCGTCGCTAACGATGATGGTTCCCGAGGGCAGGTAAGGATACACGCTCCAGGCTCCGTCGAATGAACCGACGCCGGTTTCCGGCACGGTATCGAAAAAGGCGATTTCGGTGATCTCTGCGGTGGCCAGGTCGCCGAACTCGAGTACCCGCAGACCGGCGCTGTAATTGGCCTGGTAAACGCGATTCCCGTCCACGTACAAGTTGTGATCGATCGATGTGGTCGTTGCCTCGTACGCGTACAGGTACTGCGGATCTGCGAGATTCGACACGTCGAACACGTGTGTTCGCGTCGGCACACCGAAGTTGGCCTCGTCGAGCTCATCGCCGACGAACAGGTAGCTGTGATCCTCCGTCAACCAGGCCTGGTGCACGAAGCCGAGTTGCGGGTAGCCCGTGGCTGAGATCGTCAACGGCGCCGACTTGTCATCGACATCGGCAATACCAACGTGGTCCTCGTTCGAGTTCACGCAAATCTCGCGCCCCGCGAAATTCACGTCCTGCCCCTGGTATACGACGCACTGCGCATCGTGCGTGTCCGGCGTGACGACGTGACATCCCGCGAACATCGGGTTGACGGGATCAGTGAGATCGATCATGTGCAGGCCGCCGCCGCAGGTATTGGTGCCGACCGCGTAGGCAAACCCGGTATCTTCGTTGATCGCGAGGTTGTGGGCGTTCTGGAAATCGCCGTATACGCCATCCGGCTGCCAGTCCTGCGGTGCGCTGACGTCGCGAAGCCTGGTGAGATCGAAGACCTGCATCCCGTGCGGGCCGGCGGCGTCCGCCACGATGTACGCGTGGTCCTGGTACACCTTGATATCTCGCCAGATCGACGATGTCGTCTGTGTCGGGAGCCGACCCAGGAAGACCGGATCCTCAGGGTCCGTGATATCGACGAACGCGGTGCCGTTTCGCAGGCCCATCAACGCGTACTCGCGGCCGGTCTGTGCATCGAACCAGCCCCAGATGTCGTTGCCGCCGATACCGTCCATCGCGCTGATGGGCAGCCGCGACCGCAGGTCGACGCCCGAACACCCGAAGCCACCGGCATCGCCGTCGGTGCACACCTCGGGCCCGGTGCTCAACGCGGGCGGTGGCGGTGACGGCGGCGGTGGCGCCGGCGGCCCGCTCGTAAAATCGCCGCCGCCGCTGCCGCTGCACGCGGCCAGCGCCATTACCAGCCCTACGAGACCGGGCAAACCTGCGAATCGCCTCATGGTGTCAACCTGGCTCGGCCTGCGACTGCCTGCGGAGTGCAATCTGCCGCTGCACTTCATTGAACAGGTCTTCCCTGAGTCCGAGCAACTTGAACATCTCCACGACCGTAAAGAAGGGCGCAGCGAGATTCGCCTGCACCGGATGCTTCACCAGGACCGGCATCGATTTCTCGATGGCATGTCCGATGAACTGCGCCGCGTAACCGCCGAAAAACAGCACGGCCGCCACCGCTGCCGAAGTGCCGAGCGGCAGGTCGGCAATCATCGCAGCGACAATAGTCAGCCCGAACCCGAATACCAGGAAAACGACCGCAAACAGCACGTCGAGTGTCAGATAGAAAAGGAAGAAACCGAATACCAGGAGGTGTGCAAGGCTGAACGAAACTCCCCGCACATCGATAGTGACCCAGCTCAACGGAATCAGAACTCCGAGCATGATGGTGGGGATGCCGATCATGTGCACAAAAATATTCACTGGATGCTGATGCGAAGCCGCGTAGCCCGTCAGCATATCCATTAACTTGCCCTCGGTCTTCATGACCTGCCCTCATTCGAACGATGGCGAATTATTACACGATTCGGGCGATCCGCCCGCAGGCCGGTAAACCGGTATAATTCCCTCGACCAACACTCTGGGGTGGCATTGATGGCTCTACTTATCGCGGGATTGCTTGTATTTACGCTCGTGCACCTGCTGCCGGCAGCATCGCCCGCCACGCGCGACGAACTGGCCGGCAAGCTCGGCGACAACGCATACAGGGGCCTCTATTCCGCAGTCATCCTCGCCTCGCTGGTGCTCATGGTTTTCGGCTGGAAGGCGGCCTCTCCGACCGGCATCTACACGCCGCCCCTTGGCGGCGGGCCTGTAATCTCCGCGGTCATCTTTTTTGCATTCGTGCTGTTCGTGTCATCCAAAGCGCGCACGAATTACCGCCGCTTTGTCCGGCATCCGCAGATGATGTCCGTGATTCTCTGGTCTGTCGCTCACCTGCTCGTGAATGGCGACTCGCGATCGGTCGTCCTTTTCGGTGGACTGGGTATCTGGGCGATATTCGAGATCGTTCTTTGCAACCGGCGGGATGGCGCATGGAAGAAACCCGACGTCATGCCCTTTTCTGCCGATATGATCGTCGCCGTAATCGCCGGTGCGGCCTTTGCGATATTCTTCTTCCTCCACAAGGCCCTGTTCGGCGTCCTGCCGTACTGACCGGGATGACGAAACGATGAAGAACAAACACCTCCGCGAAACCGTCGAGATCATCGGCGTAATCAGCATCGTGGCCGCGCTGCTCCTCGTCGCGTGGGAAGTGCGGCAGTCAAATCGGATTGCGGCGGCGCAGATCCAGATGCAGCTCGCCAGTGGCTTCAACGAAATGAACATGAGCCGCGCTACTACACCCGATTTTGCGCGGCTCTTTCCAAAGCTGAACTCGCCGGGCAATCACCTCGTCACGGCAACCGAGGATTCCCAGCTGCAGGGCCTCGCATGGCATATCGTGAACCTCTACTACTCTGCGCAGATCGCGCATGACAACGGGTTCCTCGATGCCCCGCGCCTCGACATGTACCGGCTGGACCTGGCGCAGACGCTCGAACGGTTCCCGGGTTTGCATGCATCCTTCCTGCAGATCTACAGTGCGGTGCCCGGGATGCAGTCCATGCCGGTGTTCCAGCCGCTACGCGACCTCGAGGCGCGACGACCAGCGCAGGAAGCAGAGCCCACGCCGGAATCTGATTAGGAAGCTATTCCGCTGGCAGGCCTTACTCAGGTGGCTAATTGAAGTAAACTGATCCCATATCGGGTTAGCCTGGGGAGGCTGGTATGAGGACCGTGCTGTTGCTGCTGGTAGTCGGCCTGCTGATCGCATGGTACTTCTACCGCCAGGGCCTCGACAAACCCGAAGAGCGCCAGGATCGCCGGGTATTGCGCAGTCCGAAAGACACCGCGAAGTACCATGCCGTCTCGATCAAGCCCGGCGCCTACGCCTGCAGGGCGGCGAATGAGGTTGCCGGGCAGCGCTTCCTCGCCACGGATGCGCCGACCCTGCCGCTGCCGGCCTGCGATTCAGCCGACTGTGATTGCCACTTCATCCACCACGACGATCGCCGTAGTGGCAAGGATCGCCGCAGCCCTTTCACATCGGGGGGGCTGGCCGCGGCGACCGGGACCTTCTCCGGCGAGCGGCGCAAGGGCCAGGATCGCCGCGAAGATTCAGACGATTACTAGGCCGGTATCGGGTCAGTAGCCGTAGGCTGCCACGGTCTGTTCGTAATCCTGCAGCTCGTACTCGTAACGGGCTTTGTCGGCCACGAGCTCCTCGATTTCCGCCTCCAGCTCGCCCGTTCTCTCGGATAATTCCTTGAGGTCGGCCAGCAGCAGCACACGATCCTGCGTCGTGACATCCTCGCTGATCAGCTCGGCTTCCTTGGCGCGGATCTTTTCCTTGATGCGCTTGAGTTCGGCTTCCTTGGAGTAGATCCTCGAGTTCGCGTTATTCACGTTCGAACGCAAGGAATGAAGCTGTGCACCCACTCGGTAAGCGTCGAGAAACTCTTCTTCCATCGCGACGTCGCAGACGCCGTAGTACCTGCCGCCGCTGGCGCCGAGGTTGTATCCGCGACTCGGCTGGCAGAACTCCACGAGGCCCTCTTCCCGGCCTTCCTGGTAGGCTTTGAAATCTGCGGTAACGCCATGCTTGGCGCAGGCCTTGCGGCGGCTGCCGAATTTGTCAGTCGTGTAGCCCCTGGACCCGTCTTCATAGCCGATCGCAGCCCAGTCGCTGTTGGTGCACTCTTCACTGCTCATCGATGCACATCCGCTGAGCACCGCGATAGCCAACACCAGTCCCGTATTAAGCAAAACCCTGTTCATGACGCACCCCGCCGTATGTGAACCGATAGTCCTGACGCTAACAGTCAGATCACGCTTCCTGCCGTGATGACATTCACAAATACCCGTATATCGCTGAACCGGAGCTGAAAAATGGGTGCTCGTCGACGCTCTTATGCGCTCCACGTGATGTCCGTCACAGAGCCCTGCAGCCGCGCCGGATATTCTTTACAGCTTGGTCTATATAGGTGCGCACATGAACATAGAGGCAATCAGCGGCTCTGCAACGGTAGCAATTGCCTGCACCTTCGTGTTTCTGCTGGCCGCGAAGTCCTGGCAGCTGGTCGCGCGCTCGATGAGCGCTCACCCGAATTTCCCGGACGCCATCATGCGCGAGGCTGCGCAGCGATTCCGCGACGAACTCGAAACGCTGTCGCGGAAGCAGTCGACATACCTCGGCGCCGGCCTGATGTTCGTCTTCATCTTCGCCGTGGCCCACACACTCGAAGCACACCGGATTTTCGAGGGCTACCCTGCGTGGCAGCTGTATTTGCTGCTCGCAACGCTTGTCGCAGCCGCCGCCTTCGCGCTGTACCGGCTCATTCGCACAATTCGCGAGTGGCGCCAGGTCCGCTTCCTGCGTGACGCGAATATCGCGGTCGGTCACTCTCTGCAGCGCATCGCCACCGGCCACGGCAGGGTGTTTCACGATGTCGTGACGTCCAACGGAATAATCGACCACGTCATCGTCGGCCAGAGCGGTATTTACGCGGTGAATGTAGTCGCGCACCGGGCATTACGCAGGGAGAGTGTCCGGCTATCCGAGCACGAACTGCATTTCAAGCCGGACGGACATTCGATCCCGATCTCGGCTATCGCGACGCGGACCACGAGCCTGGAGCAGGAGTTCCGTGACCTGCTCAGGAATTCCGTTCGCGTCCGGTCTGTCATCGCCGTGCCCGGCTGGGATGCGGAAAGCCAGTCCAATGAAGGCCACCTCGTCGTCAACGAACGAACACTGCCGATGCTGCGCGGCTGGCGGGATGAGGCTGACTACCTGATGGACGAGGATGTGCAGACCCTGCAGCAGCATCTGACCAGCAGCTGCAAGCGATCGCCGATCGCTCGCCGCAAGCGCAAGTAACCGGCCCTATCTTCGCGTCGCTGCGTTCAGCTGCCGCTGGGCGTCGGCGAACTGCTCTTCCGCCTTGCCCAGGTAGCGCGCGGCCTCGACGTCATAGCCATCGGCGGACGACGACCAGACGCGATTGATATAGCGCTCGCCCGCGGCGAAGTGACTCATGATATCGGCGTATGCCTGCAGCCCGAACAAATGCACCATGCTCTCGCG